>ERZ1673698.1309-NODE-1309-length-25099-cov-10.029548_pt1 | contig 25099 bp, 17 predicted proteins | sample MGYA00580228_ERZ1673698 | MGnify/ENA primary metagenome ERZ1673698 (study PRJEB41218, sample SAMN15661768) | gut metagenome | host: Homo sapiens | place: Canada: London | collected 2015-08-20/2019-03-30 | study: EMG produced TPA metagenomics assembly of... | reverse complement strand
TCAATCTTGTAGGAGCAGAGATTGAAATGCTGAACCTCCCAAACCGCGAAAAGATTCTGAAAGAAGTGCTCACTCCTTTGAAGGAAGAATATGACTATATCCTGATAGACTGTTCGCCTTCATTGGGACTTATCACCATTAATGCCCTGACAGCGGCAGATTCTGTGATTATCCCCGTACAAGCCGAATATTTCGCTCTTGAGGGTATCAGCAAGCTGCTGAACACGATCAAAATCATCAAATCAAAACTGAATCCGGCTCTGGAAATCGAAGGATTCCTCCTTACGATGTACGACTCACGTCTGCGTCAGGCCAATCAGATCTACGATGAGGTGAAACGCCACTTCCAGGAATTGGTGTTCAACACCGTTATCCAACGAAATGTCAAACTGAGCGAGGCTCCCAGCTACGGTGTTCCGACCATTCTTTATGATGCGGATTCCACCGGCGCCAAGAACCACCTGGCTCTTGCTAAAGAGATTATCAACCGAAATAAATAAAAGAAGAAGATATGGCAACACAGAGAAGAAATGCATTAGGACGCGGACTTGACGCCTTGCTCTCGATGGATGATGTGAAAACCGAAGGTTCTTCTTCCATTAATGAGATAGAACTGGCAAAGATTGCTGTCAATCCCAACCAGCCCCGTCGTGAGTTTGACGAAACAGCTTTACAGGAACTGGCTGATTCGATTGCCGAAATCGGTATTATCCAACCAATCACCTTACGCAAAATATCGGACGATGAATATCAGATCATTGCCGGAGAGCGTCGTTACCGCGCTTCACAAAAGGCCGGACTGAAAACAATTCCCGCTTATATCCGCACTGCCGACGACGAGAACATGATGGAAATGGCGCTGATTGAAAACATCCAGCGTGAAGACTTGAATGCCGTAGAAATCGCACTTGCCTACCAGCACCTGCTTGACCAGTACGAACTGACCCAGGAACGCTTGAGCGAACGTATCGGCAAGAACCGGACAACCATCGCCAACTATCTGCGTTTGTTGAAACTGCCCGCTCCCATACAGATGGCTTTGCAGAACAAGCAGTTGGACATGGGACATGCGCGTGCGTTGATTTCATTGGGTGATCCGAAACTGCAAGTTAAAATATTTGAGGAAATACAAGAACACGGATATTCAGTCCGCAAAGTAGAAGAAATTGTTAAATCATTAAGCGAAGGAGAAGCTGTGAAAAGCGGTACGCGGAAAATAACTCCGAAGCGTGCCAAACTTCCGGAAGAGTTCAACTTACTGAAGAAACAACTCTCAGGCTTTTTCAATACCAAGGTACAACTCACCTGTTCCGAAAAAGGGAAAGGGAAAATCAGCATTCCTTTCGGCAACGAGGAAGAGCTGGAACGTATCATGGAAATCTTCGACACGCTAAAGAAGTAAATGACAAGAAAAAGTAAGAAATATCAGTTACTCGTCATCACCCTGCTTCTCTGTATTTTACAGGTGGCAGGGATTGATGTGTATGCACAGTCCACTGTCACCCCGATGAAAAGAGACACGACTATCACACAACGGGAAGCCCCGAAAGCCCGTGCCCGCAGACATCGTGAACCGGCTGTACAAGATTCTTTGAAGAAAGACTCGATCCGGATTGTCCCCTCCAAAGAGCTTGTACCCCTCGACAGCCTATCGGCCGCCAGCATACAAATAGCCGACAGTCTGGATGCAGCCAACAAGAAAGAATTGAAAAAGATTGAGCAGCCGGCATCCATCATGGTTAAGGCAGACAGCGTGCCACCCGCAAAGGATATCAATAAAAAGATATTCATCCCGAACCCGACCAAAGCAACTTGGCTGGCAGTCGTATTTCCCGGCGGCGGACAGATTTACAACCGCAAATACTGGAAACTACCTATTATATATGGAGGATTTGCCGGATGTGCATACGCGTTGAGTTGGAATGGCAAGATGTATAAAGACTACTCACAAGCCTATCTGGACATTATGGACAGCAATCCGAATACAAAAAGTTACGAAGACTTGTTGCCGCCCAACGCCACCTACAACGAAGAGCAGTTGAAAAATACAATAAAACGAAGAAAAGATATGTTCCGTCGTTATCGGGACCTCAGCATATTTGCATTTATCGGAGTTTACTTGATCTCTATCATCGACGCATACGTAGATGCGGAGTTGTCCAACTTCGATATCACCCCCGACCTGAGTATGAAAGTAGAACCGGCTGTTATTGACAATAACAACCAATTCCGCTCTACCAGTTTGAAGAACAAATCGGTGGGATTGCAATGTGTATTACGATTTTAAAAAACACAATTTAGATTGATCTTATTATTGAAGCATGAAGAAATTAGTTAACTATTGTTCGATGATTTTCCTTTTACTAGTGGCAACATCGCAAGTAAAAGCGCAAAGTGTAGATGTAGTGATTCGTGAAAATGGAACTGAGCGCAAAGAGAGCATTGACTTGCCTAAAAGTATGACATACCCGCTCGACAGCCTGTTGAATGACTGGAAAGCCAAAAACTATATTGACTTGGGTAAAGATTGCAGCACAGCGGAAATCAACCCTCTGTTCAGCGATTCGGTTTACATCGACCGTTTGTCGCGCATTCCGGCTGTCATGGAAATGCCCTACAACGATATCATACGCAAATTTATCGATATGTATGCAGGACGTTTGCGCAACCAGGTTTCTTTCATGTTAAGCGCTTGCAACTTCTATATGCCGATTTTCGAGGAAGCATTAGATGCATACGGACTTCCATTGGAGCTGAGATACCTTCCGATTATCGAATCCGCGTTGAATCCTTCAGCCGTATCGCGTGCCGGAGCTTCCGGTTTGTGGCAATTCATGATCGGTACGGGAAAGATTTACGGACTGGAGTCGAATAGTCTTGTGGACGAACGTCGCGACCCAATCAAGGCGACTTGGGCTGCCGCACGCTACCTCAAAGAGATGTATGATATTTACGGTGACTGGAATCTCGTGATTGCAGCCTACAATTGCGGTCCCGGCACTATCAATAAAGCAATCCGCCGCGCCAATGGTGAAACCGACTATTGGAAGATTTACAATTACCTGCCCAAAGAAACACGCGGATATGTACCGGCCTTTATCGCAGCCAACTATGTGATGACTTATTATTGCGATCATAACATCTGCCCGATGGAAACCAACATTCCGGCAAGCACGGATACCGTACAAGTCAACAAGAATCTGCACTTCGAGCAAATAGCCGACTTGTGCAACGTTCCGTTGGACCAAATCAAAAGTCTGAACCCGCAATATAAGAAACAAATCATTCCGGGTGATAACAAACCGTATACCCTCCGCCTACCGATCGAAGCCATCAGCACTTTTATCGACAGGCAGGATACAATTTTCACACATCGTGCGGATGAATTGTTCCGCAACCGTAAGACCGTTGCCGTGAAAGAGATCAGTCCTTCTACACGCAGGGCTGCGACAGCAGTTGCAGGTAAAGGGAAACCAACCTATTACAAGATAAAAAGTGGTGACACTTTATCGTCCATTGCCGAGAAATACGGAGTCAGAGTTAAGGATATACAGCGATGGAACGGAATGTCTAACACGAAGATTGCAGCAGGAAAACGATTGAAAATATACAAATAAACAGTTTCCCGCTTGCACCGTTCGGAAATTTGCTTATTTTTGCAAAACTAAGCAAATGAGAGGATAACAATTATGGATAATCTGCCCCAAAAAGAAATAGCTGATGAAGATATGATCAATCAGGCGTTCCAGCAACTACTGAATGATTATCTCAGCACAAAACATCGCAAGAAAGTTGAAATCATCACGAAAGCTTTCAACTTCGCCAATCAAGCGCATAAAGGTATTAAACGCCGTTCGGGTGAACCTTACATTATGCACCCGATTGCCGTTGCAAGTATTGTATGCAACGAAATCGGTTTGGGCTCGACCTCCATCTGCGCAGCCTTATTGCACGATGTGGTAGAAGATACCGACTACACCGTTGAGGATATTGAAAACATCTTCGGACCGAAGATTGCCCAGATCGTAGACGGACTGACCAAGATATCCGGTGGAATATTTGGCGACCGCGCCTCAGCACAAGCAGAGAACTTCAAAAAGTTACTGCTTACCATGTCGAATGATATCCGGGTTATCCTTATCAAGATAGCCGACCGTTTGCACAATATGCGCACACTCGGTTCGATGTTGCCCAACAAGCAATATAAGATTGCGGGTGAAACGCTCTATATCTACGCTCCGCTGGCCAACCGCCTGGGGCTCTATAAGATAAAGACCGAGCTGGAAAACCTGAGCTTCAAATACGAACATCCCGAAGAATATGCGGAGATAGAGGAAAAGCTGAACGCCACAGCCGCCGAACGCGATAAGGTCTTTAATGATTTCACAGCCCCTATCCGTACACAACTCGATAAGATGGGATTGAAATACCGGATTCTCGCCCGTGTAAAATCAATCTATTCCATCTGGAACAAGATGCAGACCAAGCATGTTCCTTTCGAAGAGATCTATGACTTGCTGGCGGTCCGGATTATTTTCGAGCCCCGCAATATGGAAGAAGAGCTCAATGATTGTTTTGACATCTATGTATCTATCTCCAAAATATATAAGCCGCACCCGGATCGCCTGCGCGATTGGGTAAGCCATCCCAAAGCAAACGGCTACCAGGCATTGCACGTGACTCTTATGGGTAACAACGGGCAATGGATCGAAGTCCAGATCCGTAGCGAACGGATGAACGACGTTGCCGAACAAGGCTTTGCAGCACATTGGAAATACAAAGAAGGAGGAGGCAGCGAGGATGAAGGAGAACTGGAAAAATGGTTGAAGACCATTAAGGAAATATTAGATGACCCACAACCGGACGCCATCGACTTCTTGGACACTATCAAACTGAACTTATTTGCTTCCGAAATATTTGTGTTCACACCCAAAGGGGAACTAAAGACTATGCCGCAGAATTCAACGGCACTCGACTTCGCATTCTCCCTGCATACCGACATCGGTAGCCATTGTATCGGCGCTAAAGTCAATCACAAATTAGTGCCGCTTAGTCACAAGCTGCAAAGTGGAGATCAGGTTGAGGTATTAACTTCTAAATCGCAACGTGTGCAACCGCAATGGGAAGTTTTTGCGACCACCGCCCGCGCCCGCACTAAGATAGCGGCAATTCTCCGCAAAGAGCGCAAAGCCAATCAAAAGATAGGTGAAGAACTACTGAATGAGTTCTTGAAAAAAGAGGAAATACGACCGGGAGAAGCTGTCATCGAAAAGTTGCGCAAGTTCCATAACGCCAAAAATGAAGAAGAACTGTTGGCAGCGATTGGCAGCAAAGCAATCATTCTGGGGGAAGCTGACAAAAATGAACTGAAAGAAAAGCAAACCAGCAACTGGAAGAAGTACCTTACTTTCTCTTTTGTCAACGGCAACAAAGACAAGCAGCAAGAGGAGAAAGAACCTCAGGAAAAAGAGAAGATCAACCCGAAACAAGTGCTCAAACTGACAGAAGAAAGTTTGCAGAAAAAATATATCATGGCAGAATGCTGCCACCCTATTCCCGGTGATGACGTATTGGGATATGTGGATGAGAATGACCGGATTATCATTCATAAACGCCAATGCCCCGTTGCCGCCAAGCTGAAGAGCAGTTACGGCAACCGCATATTAGCCACAGAATGGGATACCCACAAAGAACTGTCATTCCTCGTATATATATATATAAAAGGTATAGACAGCATGGGACTGTTGAACGAAGTGACGCAAGTTATCTCCCGGCAGCTTAATGTGAATATCCGCAAGCTGACCATCGAAACCGAAGACGGTATATTTGAGGGTAAAATACAGCTATGGGTTCATGATGTGGAGGATGTAAAGACTATCTGCAACAATCTGAAAAAGATTCAGAATATCAAACAGGTGAGCCGTGTAGAAGAGTAAATTCTATTTTTAAACGAGAATTATCGCAGATTAACGAACGCAAAGAGAATATGAATAATCTGCGCAAATCTGCGTTTAATTCTTATTATTCTTATACCATGCCGTCTTTACTTGCGACCATCTAATTCTCCTTTAATAGCCAGAAGCTCTTCTTTAATCGCCTTCAACCGATTCATGATTTCATAATTCCGGACAGTAGCTTCTTTATTATCTTTCAAACGTTGGCGAGCACCCGGAAGCGTCATGCCTTTCTCTTTCACCAGATGATAGATGAGCCCGATTGTTTCCACATCTTCTTTACGATATTGGCGTATTCCTCTACCGGCAGTCTTGGGGGAAATCTGCGGAAACTCCTTTTCCCAAAAACGGAGCAGAGAAGTATTGACTCCGAACATATCGGCAACTTCTCCTATGGAATAATATAGTTTCAGTTCTTTATCCGTATTAAGCATAATACCCCTGTCTTTTTTTAGAATTAATCGAATACCTTACCGTGGTTGGCAGCCAACTGAATCATCTTTTCGTAATCCTCAGCACTTAAATCCATGAAATAATAATTCACCGGATTCACCACCTGTCCCTTCACGTGCACTTCATAATGGAGATGCGGCCCGGTACTCTTTCCCGTACTACCCACTTTTCCAATCACCTCTCCACGCACCACTTTCTTTCCGACTTTCGTATTAAACCCCTGCAAGTGAGCATATCGAGTGAGATATCCAAAGCCATGATCAATCTCAATGGTATTGCCATATCCGGTTTCCCATCCTACCTTTACCACAGTTCCGTCTCCGGTAGCATACACATCCGTTCCCGGATGAGCGGAAAAGTCCATTCCCGCATGGAACTTCGTCGTACCGTAAATAGGATCAATACGTGTACCATAACCGGAAGCCGTCTGACGAAGGTCCTTATTGGAAATAGGCTGAATGGCAGGAATACATTTCAACATTTCATCATGATTCTTGCACATATCCACCACGTCATCGAAAGATTTCGATTGGATATAGAGCCGTTTAGATAGAACATCCAACTTCTGAGTAGTATTCACCACCAGTTTCGCATTCGCTAAGTCCATCAGTTCCTCATAACGGTTCGTACCTCCGTAACCGGCCTGACGGATGGCGGGAGAAACGGGATCGGACTGCAGGATTACCCGATAGAGGTTATCATCACGCTGCTGAATATCCTGAAGTACCCCCATAGCATCGTCCAAACGATGGGAAAGTACATTATATTGTGCCAAAAGACGGCTGTTTTCAATTCTTAATTCCTTCTCCGATGGAGAGCCGAAGATAAGAAGCAACACGATAAAACAGCCCGCTCCCAACCCCATACCATAGAAAAGCCGACGCAAAATACTAAGCGCACGCTGCCGCACGGTGGGGTAAATTCGATCGTATGTCTGCGTCTGTGGATTATAGATATAGTAAACTTTGCGCATCTTTTTGAAAATATTTCGCTTGTTAATACGGCAAAAGTAATAAAAACGAGCTATCTTTGCACTGTTTTTACGAATTTATGAGCTGTGATTTATGATTTATTGGAGATTCCTCCCTTCTCTCATATCCCACAGCCACATAGTTCATAATTCATAACTCATAATTCTTCATTATATGTTGACTGCAAAAGAGATCAGAGATTCATTCAAGAATTTCTTTGAGTCGAAAGGACACCACATCGTTCCGTCGGCTCCAATGGTGATTAAAGACGACCCTACCCTGATGTTTACCAATGCGGGTATGAACCAGTTTAAAGATATTATTTTGGGCAACCACCCGGCGAAATACAAAAGAGTCGCGGACTCTCAGAAATGTTTGCGCGTAAGCGGAAAGCACAATGACTTGGAGGAGGTAGGACACGATACTTACCATCATACCATGTTCGAAATGCTCGGCAACTGGTCGTTCGGCGATTACTTCAAGAAAGAAGCCATCAGTTGGGCATGGGAATATCTGGTAGATGTCTTGAAACTGAATCCGGAACATCTCTACGCAACCGTATTCGAAGGAAGTCCCGAAGAAGGATTGAGCCGTGACGACGAAGCCGCTTCTTATTGGGAACAATTCCTGCCGAAAGACCATATCATCAACGGCAACAGGCACGATAACTTCTGGGAAATGGGTGATACAGGACCTTGCGGCCCTTGTTCCGAAATCCACATCGACCTTCGTCCGGCAGAAGAACGTGCCAAGATTTCCGGCCGTGACCTCGTAAACCACGATCATCCGCAAGTAATCGAAATCTGGAATCTCGTATTCATGCAGTATAACCGTAAGGCGGACAGCAGTCTCGAGCCGCTTCCCGCAAAAGTGATCGACACCGGTATGGGATTCGAGCGTCTTTGTATGGCACTCCAAGGCAAAACGTCCAATTATGATACGGACGTATTCCAGCCAATGCTGAAAGCGATTGCAGCCATGTCGGACACTGAATACGGAAAAGACAAGCAGCAAGATATCGCCATGCGTGTGATTGCCGACCACATCCGTACCATTGCGTTCTCTATCACAGACGGTCAGTTGCCTTCCAACGCTAAAGCAGGTTATGTGATCCGTCGTATCCTCCGCCGTGCCGTCCGTTATGGCTATACATTCCTCGGACAGAAGCAAGCATTCATGTACAAGTTGCTTCCTGTGCTGATTGAGAATATGGGTGAGGCTTATCCGGAACTGATTGCACAAAAGACATTGATTGAAAAGGTAATCAAAGAAGAAGAAGAATCATTCCTCCGCACATTGGAGACAGGCATCCGTCTGTTGGATAAAACAATGGAAGATACCAAAGCTGCCGGAAAAACAGAAATCAGCGGTAAAGACGCCTTTACCTTATATGATACTTTCGGGTTCCCGCTCGACTTGACAGAACTGATTCTCCGTGAAAACGGTATGATCGTCAACATCGAAGAGTTCAACGAAGAGATGCAGCAGCAGAAGCAACGTGCCCGTAACGCTGCCGCAATCGAAACCGGTGACTGGATCACACTGAAAGAAGGGACGACCGAATTCGTCGGTTACGACTATACGGAATACGAAGCTTCAATTCTTCGCTATCGCCAGATCAGGCAAAAAAACCAGACCTTGTATCAGATTGTACTAGACTATACTCCGTTCTATGCGGAAAGCGGTGGTCAAGTGGGTGATACCGGTGTGTTGGTAAGCGAGTTCGAAACAATTGAAGTGATCGACACCAAGAAAGAAAACAACCTTCCGATACATATTACCAAAAAGTTACCCGAACATCCGGAAGCTCCGATGATGGCCTGTGTAGACACCGACAAACGCGCTGCCTGCGCAGCCAATCACTCGGCCACTCACTTACTGGACGCTGCTCTCCGTGAAGTTTTGGGTGAACACGTAGAACAGAAAGGTTCGTTGGTTACACCGGATTCCTTACGTTTCGACTTCTCTCATTTCCAGAAAGTGACCGATGAAGAAATCCGCAAGGTAGAGCACATTGTCAACGCCAAGATACGTGCCAACATTCCTTTGAAGGAATACCGCAATATTCCTATCGAAGAAGCGAAAGAGCTGGGTGCTATCGCTCTCTTCGGCGAGAAGTACGGCGACAGAGTGCGTGTGATACAGTTTGGATCTTCCATCGAATTCTGTGGAGGTACACACGTAGCTGCTACAGGAAACATTGGTATGGTGAAAATCATCTCCGAAAGTTCCGTTGCCGCCGGTGTCCGCCGTATCGAGGCTTACACAGGAGCACGGGTAGAAGAAATGCTGGACACTATTCAAGACACCCTCAATGACTTGAAAGCTCTCTTCAACAATACTCCGGATCTGGGTATCGCTATCCGTAAATACATTGACGAAAACGCAGGTTTGAAGAAGCAGGTGGAAGACTTCATGAAAGAAAAAGAAGCAGCCTTGAAAGAAAGACTGTTGAAAAATATACAGGAAGTAAACGGTGTCAAGGTTATTAAGCTTTGCGCTCCACTGCCTGCAGAAGTGGTGAAGAACATTGCTTTCCAACTTCGCGGTGAAATTACGGAAAACTTGTTCTTCGTAGCCGGAAGCACGGACAATGGCAAACCGATGTTGACAGTCATGTTGAGCGACAACCTCGTAGCAACCGGCCTGAAGGCAGGCAACTTGGTGAAAGAGGCCGCCAAGCTGATTCAAGGTGGCGGCGGTGGTCAACCGCACTTTGCTACCGCCGGAGGTAAGAATGCCGACGGACTACCGGCAGCAGTTGAAAAAGTGATAGAGCTGGCAGGAATCTAAAATAGAAAACTGAAAGTCTAGTTTATAATAAAGAGAAACTTGGGGGACAACAAGTTTCTCTTTATTGTTTGAGGATAGTGTCTTATTATCATAATCACATGACAAAAAACATATATGGAACCGAATAAAAGTAACATAATCATATACCAAACCGAAGACGGGCAAACTCGTATAGAAGTAAGAATGGAAGAGGAGACCGTGTGGCTTTCCCAACAGCAACTATCCGATCTTTATCAAACTTCAAGACCCCGAGAACCAATGTGGTGGAACACATCAAACATATTTATGAAGAAAGAGAATCAGATGAAATATCAACCTGTCGGAAATTCCGACAGGTTCGAATGCAAGGAGCAGGTAATGTCAGCCATAATCAAGCGATGGATAAAGCGACCCAAGAATACCACAAATTCGAAGTACGCACACTGTCACCTGTCGAACAGGAATATTTAAGAACTATTCAACCGCTAAATAAAAAAGCTAAAGATAAGAACCGAGAGAAACCGACAAAATAAATTCATTGTTATAAGACATCTAGAAAAGATTTTCTATCTTTGCCAACAGATTAATTATTTTCTCATCCTTCAAATAAATAAAATAAGTAATCACTAATACCTAAAGAGCAATGAGAACGCCTATTTATCTATGCTTGCTGTTAACCTGCATGCTGGTTTCCTGTACCCCTACGCAAGAAAAACACGAAACAGATTACACATTGTACGTAAATCCGTTCATCGGAACCGACTTCACCGGAAACACGTATCCCGGTGCTCAAGCTCCTTTCGGCATGGTGCAGCTCAGCCCTGACAACGGACTTCCCGGTTGGGACCGCATCTCCGGTTATTTCTATCCGGACAGTACCATTGCCGGATTCAGCCACACCCACCTTTCCGGTACCGGAGCAGGAGATCTGTACGACATCTCTTTCATGCCTGTCACCCTTCCTTATAAAGAAGCGGAAGCGCCTCTAGGCATTCATTCCAAATTTTCTCATGAAGATGAGAGTGCCTACGCAGGTTATTATCAAGTACGATTGAAAGACTACAATATCAACGTCGAACTGACTGCAACCGAACGTTGCGGTATCCAACGTTACACCTTTCCCGAAGCCCAATCCGCCATCTTCCTAAATTTGAAAAAGGCTATGAATTGGGACTTCACTAATGATTCTTATATCGAAAAGGTAGACTCCGTTACCATTCAAGGCTACCGCTTCTCTGATGGCTGGGCACGCGACCAGCACATCTATTTCCGCACCCGTTTCTCCAAGCCTTTCGAGAAAATGGAACTGGACACTACGGCTATTATCAAAGACAACAAACGTATCGGTACAGCCGTCATCGCCCGCTTCGACTTCAATACCAAAGAAGGTGAGCAAATTCTCGTCAACACTGCCATTTCCGGCACAAGCATGGACGGTGCAGCCAAAAACCTGCAAGCGGAAGTCCCCGAAAACGACTTCGATAAATACCTGGCTGAAACGAAAGCGAATTGGAACCGCCAACTTGGTAAAATCGAAGTAAAAGGCAGTAACGAAGACGACAAAGTAAACTTCTACACCGCTCTCTATCATTCGATGATTGCCCCGACCATCTACAATGATGTGGACGGCGCTTACTACGGTCCTGATAAGAAAGTGCACCAGGCAGACGGCTGGGTGAACTACAGCACTTTCTCCCTGTGGGATACCTATCGTGCAGCCCATCCTCTCTTCACTTACACAGAGCCGGAGCGCGTCAACGACATGATAAAATCTTTCATTGCCTTCTACGAGCAAAATAACCGGTTGCCGGTATGGAACTTCTACGGAAGTGAAACAGACATGATGATCGGCTATCATGCCGTTCCTGTCATCGTAGACGCCTATCTGAAAGGTATCGGTGATTTTGATGCGGAGAAAGCATTGAACGCTTGTGTTGCGACCGCTAATCTGGACAGTTATCGCGGTATCGGGCTTTACAAAGAATTAGGATATATTCCCTACAACGTGACAGACCATTACAACGCTGAGAACTGGTCATTATCTAAAACCTTGGAATATGCCTTCGATGATTACTGTATTGCCGAAATGGCTAAGAAGATGGGCAAACAAGACATTGCGGACACATTCTACAAACGTTCCCGGAACTATAGAAATCTTTATAACCCGGAAACCTCTTTCATGCAACCGCGCGATGACAAGGGGCGCTTTATCAAAGGTTTCAAAGCCGACGACTATACTCCACACATCTGCGAAAGCAACGGATGGCAGTATTTTTGGTCAGTACAGCACGATATCGACGGATTGATAGACCTTGTAGGCGGCAAAAACAGATTTGCCGAGAAACTGGATAGTATGTTCACCTATCATCCAGCAGCAGACGCCGAACTTCCACTGTTCAGTACGGGAATGATCGGTCAATACGCACATGGAAACGAACCGAGCCATCATGTTATCTACCTTTTCAACTCAATAGGCTTCAATGAACGGACTCAATATTACGTGGCAAAAGTAATGAACGAACTTTATAAGAACGAGCCTGCCGGTCTTTGCGGCAACGAAGATTGCGGGCAAATGTCGGCATGGTATGTATTCAGCGCAATGGGCTTCTATCCGGTAAATCCGGTCAGCGGCAAGTACGAAATAGGAACCCCGCTCTTCCCGGAAATGCAGTTGCATCTGACAAACGGTAAAACATTTACCGTACTGGCTCCTAATGTAAACAAGAAGAATATCTATATACAGTCAACCAAAGTAAACGGACACCCCTACGACAAGACGTATATCACCCATGAACAAATCATGAGTGGAGCCACCGTAGAATTCGAGATGGGCAGTACCCCAAAAACAATCGGAGTCATATTCGAAGAAAAACGGCCTTAAGTATATCTGAACTAATATCTATTGAGAGAATGAATGAAAACTTCGATGTAACCTACAAAGCATTATTCCGCAAGTACTACCCCAGCCTCATCTTCTACGCCACCCGCCTGATAGGGGAAGAGGAGGCGGAAGATGTGGTACAGGATGTCTTTGTGGAGCTATGGAGACGGAAAGACAGCATAGAGATAGGCGACCAGATACAGGCTTTTCTCTACCGTGCCGTCTACACCCGTGCCCTCAACGTGTTGAAACATCGCAATGTGGAAGACGGCTACTGTGCTGCTATGGAAGAAATCAACCAAAGACGTGCAGAATTCTATCAGCCGGACAACAATGAAGTAATCCGGCGAATTGAAGACAGAGAACTCCGTAAAGAGATCTACAACGCCATTAATGAATTGCCGGACAAGTGCAAGGAAGTTTTCAAGCTAAGCTATCTGCACGAAATGAAAAACAAGGAGATAGCCGATGTTCTCGGTATTTCACTCCGCACGGTAGAGGCCCATATGTACAAGGCCTTGAAGTACTTGCGCAGCCGCCTCGATCCGCTTTGGATAATTCTTTTCTTATTTTTATGAGAAGACTGATAAGTGTTTTTATGTCCTGAATTGTATTATTAATATGAAGGAAAAGAAAATGAGTAATCTAAGTGAAGATATAATCAACAGATATCTGACAGGACAATGTTCCGAAGAGGAACTTATCGAAGTGAACGCTTGGATGAAGGAATCGGAAGAAAATGCCCTCTGGTTATTTCGTATGGAAGAAATTTATCATTTAGGTAAATTCGACCGATATACCGATGGACAACGGATACTTCGTGCAGAAAAACAGCTTTATAAGAAATTGGACGAAGAGCAAGGGAAACGGAATAAAATACTGCGCATACATTGTTGGATGAAATATGCAGCAGTCATTGCTATAATATTCGCCATCAGCGGTGGAATCGGATATTGGTCTCATAATGGATCCGACCAGCAAATGATGGTTGTAGTTGCCGGTGAAGGTATTGTGAAGGAAGTTGTCCTGCCGGATGGTACTAAAGTCTGGCTAAACAACTCGGCTACCTTAAAATACCCGCGTGAGTTTTCCGAAAACGAGCGTAATGTGCATTTGGAAGGAGAAGCTTACTTCGAAGTAACCAAAAACCGCCACAAGCCATTCACAGTACAAAGTGACGCCATGTGCGTACGTGTATTGGGGACAACATTCAATTTCAAATGCGACAAACGTTGCCGGATAGCCGAAGCCACCTTGATTGAAGGTGAAATCGAAGTGAAAGGCAACAAAGAAGAAGGACAAATCATCCTTACTCCCGGACAGCGTGCGGAACTGAACAAAAGTAACGGACGGCTGACCGTGAAACAAGTAGATGCCAAGTTAGATGCAGTATGGCATAACAACCTGATTCCATTCCAAAAAGCGGATATATTTGCAATAACCAGAACATTGGAACGTTTCTATGATGTAAAGATTATACTGTCTCCCGATATACAACCGGATAAAACTTACTCCGGTGTACTGAAAAGGAAATCCAACATCGAATCCGTATTGAAATCATTGCAGAACTCCATACCTATTAATTATAAAATTGTCGGAAACAATATCTTTATTTCTCCCAAATAAGAAGTACAAGGTATCACGACAAAACTAAAAAGTTATTAATACCATGAAATTGAAAACATTCCTAACAGTAGGATGTTTAGGAGGTTTATTCACACTTAGCTCCTGTACAGCCCCCACGAATACGAAAGACTATAGTGCTCACGTCAACCCTTTCATCGGTACCGGCGGACATGGTCATACTTTCCCCGGAGCAGTAGTTCCGCACGGCATGATTCAGCCTAGTCCGGACACCCGAATTGACGGATGGGATGCTTGTTCCGGTTACTATTATGCCGACTCTACTATCAATGGCTTCTCCCACACACACGTCAGCGGAACAGGTTGTTGCGACTACGGAGACGTACTGTTTATGCCAACTGTCGGCAAACAACAATACCTGACTACCGATCCTCAAAGTCAAATACTAGCCTATGCTTCTTCTTTTTCCCACGAGAATGAAGTAGCAGAACCGGGATATTATGCTGTTTTTCTGGACACTTATCAGGTAAAAGCAGAAATATCAGCCACCAAACGTGGAGCTATCCACCGTTATACTTTTCCCGAAAGTACCGAATCCGGTTTCATTATTGATTTAGATTACAGCCTGCAACGCCAGACCAACTCGGAAATGAAAATCGAAATAATCAGTGATACGGAAATCTGCGGACATAAAAAAACGACCTATTGGGCTTTCGACCAATATATTAATTTCTATGCCAAATTTTCCAAACCATTCTCTTATACATTGATTGCGGATTCCATTACCATGGATGACGGTAAACGGCTTCCCATATGCAAAGCGCTACTGCATTTCGAGACAAAGAAGGACGAACAGGTGCTTGTAAAAACAGGGATTTCTGCCGTCGACATGGAAGGGGCACGCAAGAATGTCGAATCAGAGATTCCGGGATGGGATTTCGATAAGGTACGCAAAGACGCACGTCGGGCGTGGAATCAATATCTGTCCAAAATAGACATTACTACCTCGGACAAAGAAGATAAAGCCATCTTCTACTCTGCCCTCTATCATACGGGAATCAGCCCGAACCTGCTCAGCGATGCGGACGGACGTTATTTAGGAATGGATCTCGAAGTACATCAGGGAGATACGATAAACCCGGTGTATACGGTATTCTCATTATGGGACACCTTCCGTGCATTGCATCCGTTAATGACAATTATCGCTCCCGATTTGAACAATCAATTTATAAATTCACTGATAAAGAAACACCAGGAAGGCGGAATATATCCGATGTGGGACCTGGCTTCCAACTATACCGGAACCATGATTGGTTACCACGCAGTCCCCGTCATTGTAGACGCTTATATGAAAGGATACCGTAATTTCGACGCCAAAGAAGCCTACAAAGCCTGTCTGCGCGCAGCCGAATATGATACAACCGGCATTCAATGCCCGGAACTGGTACTTCCGCATCTCATGCCGAAAGCGAAATATTATAAAAATTCCATCGGCTATATTCCCTGCGACCGTGAAAATGAGTCTGTAGCCAAAGCCTTGGAGTACGCATATGATGATTGGTGTATCTCTATTTTTGCAGAAGCAATGAACGATTTTGAATCCAAAGCCAAATATGAACGTTTTGCCAAAGCATACGAATTCTATTTCGACAAATCAACCCGCTTCATGCGCGGACTTGACTCGAAAGGAGAATGGCGCATCCCGTTCAATCCGCGTGCATCCACCCACCGCAACGATGATTATTGTGAAGGAACAGCCTGGCAATGGACTTGGTTTGTGCCTCATGATGTAGACGGGTTGGTCAATCTGATGGGCGGTGAGGATGCATTCGCCCAGAAACTCGATTCGTTATTCACAGCCGATTCATCACTCGAAGGTGAAACGACATCGTCAGACATCAGCGGACTTATCGGTCAATATGCACATGGCAACGAACCCAGCCATCATGTGATCCATTTGTATAATTACGTAAATCGCCCGTGGAGGACACAAGAACTGGTAGATAGTGTCTATCGCAGTCAGTATGCCAACAGTGTAGACGGATTATCCGGTAATGAGGATTGCGGTCAGATGTCTGCGTGGTACGTTCTCAACTCCATGGGGTTCTATCAGGTGTGTCCGGGAAAACCGGTATATTCCATCGGACGTCCCGTGTTTGACAAAGCAGTGATCAATCTGCCCGAAGACAAGACATTCAGTATAATAGTAAAAAACAATTCCAAAAAGAATAAATACATCGAAAGCATATCACTAAACGGCGAGTCTCTGAATACTCCATTTTTCAACCACCAAGACATAGCAAATGGTGGAACAATGGAAATCAATATGAGCGACAAACCTAATAACAAAACACTTATACCATGAGAAGAACATTACTAATTGCTTGTGTACTTGGTTGTACACTCTTTGCCAAGGCAAAAGATTGGACGCAGTATGTAAACCCGTTAATGGGTTCTCAGTCTACTTTCGAGTTATCAACAGGTAATACTTATCCGGCCATTGCGCATCCTTGGGGAATGAACTTCTGGACTCCTCAAACAGGAAAAATGGGAGACGGATGGCAATATACCTATACTGCCAATAAGATCCGCGGTTTCAAACAGACCCACCAGCCCAGTCCATGGATTAATGACTATGGTCAATTCTCCATCATGCCGATAGTCGGAAAGCCTGTATTTGACGAAGAGAAACGTGCCAGTTGGTTTGCACACAAAGGAGAAACAGCTACTCCTTATTATTATAAAGTATATCTCGCCGAACATGACATAGTGACGGAAATGGCACCTACGGAGCGTGCCGTCCTTTTCCGTTTCACTTTCCCTGAGAATGACCATTCATACATCGTAATAGATGCTTTCGACAAAGGTTCGTATATCAAAGTGATTCCCGAAGAAAACAAGGTTATCGGCTATACTACCCGCAATAGCGGTGGAGTTCCCGAAAACTTCAAGAATTACTTTATCATCGAGTTCGACAAACCTTTTACCTATAAAGCGACGGTAGCCAATGGCAATCTGCAAGAAAATGTTGCCGAACAAACAGCTGACCATGCCGGAGCAATCATCGGCTTCCGTACACATAAAGGAGAACAGGTGCACGCCCGCATCTCCTCCTCTTTTATCAGCTTCGAACAGGCCGCCACAAACATGAAAGAGCTGAGCAAAGACAATATGGAACAACTAGCCAAGAAAGGGAAAGATGCCTGGAATCAAGTTTTGGGCAAGATAGAAGTAGAAGGAGGAAATCTCGATCAATATCGTACGTTTTATTCATGTCTGTATCGTTCCTTACTTTTTCCACGTAAATTCTACGAACTGGATGCTACCGGGAAACCTATTCACTACAGCCCCTACAACGGACAAGTATTACCCGGTTATATGTATACCGACACAGGATTTTGGGATACATTCCGTTGCCTGTTCCCATTATTGAACCTGATGTATCCTTCCATCAACAAGGAAATGCAGGAAGGACTTATCAATACGTACAAAGAAAGCGGCTTCTTTCCCGAATGGGCAAGTCCCGGACACAGAGGATGTATGGTTGGCAACAATTCCGCCTCCGTCCTAGTAGATGCCTATATGAAAGGAGTCAGAGTAGACGACATAAAAACTTTGTATGAAGGCTTGCTTCACGGAACAGAGAATGTGCATCCTCAAGTTTCTTCAACAGGTCGCTTAGGACACGAATACTACAACAAACTGGGTTACGTTCCATATGACGTAAAAATCAACGAGAACGCTGCCCGCACTTTGGAATACGCTTACAATGATTGGTGTATTTATAAACTAGCCAAAGAGTTGAAACGTCCCCAAAAAGAAATCAACCGCTTTGCCAAGCGTGCCATGAACTATAAGAACCTTTTCGATAAAGAGTCTAAATTAATGCACGGACGTAATGCAGACGGTACATTCCAATCTCCGTTCTCTCCGCTGAAATGGGGTGACGCCTTTACGGAGGGCAATAGCTGGCACTATACTTGGTCTGTATTCCACGATCCTCAAGGACTTATCGACCTGATGGGCGGAAAAGATGAATTTATTACCATGATGGACTCCGTATTCGCCGTACCTCCCGTTTTCGATGAAAGCTACTACGGGCAAGTGATTCACGAAATCCGTGAAATGACCGTTATGAATATGGGGAACTATGCACATGGCAACCAGCCTATCCAGCACATGATATATTTGTACGACTATGCAGGTCAGCCCTGGAAAGCTCAATACTGGCTACGTCAGGTTATGGACAGGATGTACACTCCGACACCGGACGGCTATTGTGGTGATGAAGACAACGGGCAGACTTCCGCCTGGTATGTATTTTCGGCATTAGGCTTCTACCCTGTTTGTCCGGGAACGGACGAATATATCATAGGTGCTCCGCTGTTCAAGAAAGCCACACTTCATTTTGAGAACGGCAACAGTCTGGTCATTGACGCTCCAAACAACAACAAAAAGAATTTCTATATCAACTCCATGAGTTTCAACGGAACCGATTATACCAAGAATTATCTTTGTCATGGAGATTTATTCAAAGGTGGCACTATCAAAGTAGATATGAGCAACCAACCGAACAAGAACAGAGGAACGAAAGAAGAGGATATGCCTTATTCTTTTTCTAAAGAATAAAAAAACTTAAGACATAATAAAATCCTATTTATCAAGATTCCGGCTGATAAAAAACAACCTGAAAGTAAGAAGATACTTTCAGGTTGTTTTTATCTTCTCTTAATTACTTTTTCACTACCTTTGCTCACACAAACAAAATTCATGAGCATGAAAGAAAAATTTGACTTTTCAGAAGTTCCTTATCAATACTCGATGTGCCTTAACCGGCAATGTCCGAAAGCCGACATATGCCTTAGACAACTCGCCGAACAAAGTATACCGGAAAAGGTCGAACATTGGACAATTATTAGTCCCAAGCGTTTAACTACTACAAAAGGAGATTGTCCTTATTATCGTTCCAATATCAAAGCGAGCTATGCAAAAGGATTCATCGGCATCTTGGAAAGTCTGCCTCATAAGCAAATGGAAAATGTAATCATACATTTAATGAGTTTTTTCAGTCGAAGAACCTATTATCGTGTCCGCAAAGGTGAACGTTTACTCTCTCCTGCCGAGCAGCAGCAAGTTTTGAATGTCCTTAAATATTGTGGTGTTTTACAACCACCTAAGTTCGATGAGTATATCGAAGCTTATGATTGGTGACAAGCTTTAAATGCTATGACAGTAACATTCTATTGGCACAGTTATGCCATCGAGGTGGCACGCTTGTGACAAGGTGATAGCACAGTCATGCCACTACGGTGGCACAAATCATTAAAACCAAGGAAATAATGCCACCTTGAGATGTTCCTCCGTATGATATCCGTGTAACCCTACATCCCCCAAAGCCTATCCCGACTACCCGCTTTTTGGCTATAGCTTATAGCAATGACTTGTACGACTTCTTGTCGCACTGAATGCTTAAAGACACAAAAAGGCAACTAACTCGTTATAAATTAGTTGCCTTATTTTTATTATTTTAGGAATAACCCTTATTAATACATCTGAAGTAAACAGAAACAAAAATCTCCTTTTTCTTTGTTTTGTATCAAACAAAGAAAAAGGAGACTGCCTTATACAAATGTTATATTTATCTCATAATTGACTAAATGGAATCGCAGAAATACCCTCTATGTGAAACCTCATCTTTAATGAATGAAAAGATTCCCCATATACGCCTGCCATCATTTTTTATAATCTCTAAAGTTACCGGCTCATTCTGGTAATATATATAATTAGGATAAAAATAACTATAATATGAGAAAGAAGCATCCATCTTTTTTCCTTCACTCTTATCACCGCTAAACGTTAATAAGGAATAATAAATATTGTAATATTCCCATCCATAAGTTACTTGCCCATTTTGTTGCTCATTTTTAAAGCTAACTGCCAATCCTCCTATAATTTGGTCATTGTCATCCAAATAATAGCGACGCGAGTTATCGGCAACAATCGCTTGTATTTCTTCTTCTGTATAAGTCTTGTCTGTCGGAAGAACACGTATGATACAAGTCGCCTTCAAATTCAGAATATCAGTAACCGTAATTGTAGCAACAAGGTCTGTATCCGAATTCTTAAGTATACCTGTGATTTTAACTGCTCCTAAAGCAGTTACGGAAACTTGTATATCCTGATTATCAGAGACAACTTTATAGCCGCCGTTACCATCTACAACGTTTATCGTTACAGCGAACGACTTTCCAACAGCACCTTCTGCTTCCACATTCGTTTCGTCTAGTTTGAGAACATCAGTACGATGCGCTGATATACAAACGTCAAATACAGATATCATGCCCAAAACATCAGTAACGGTAACAGCTGCAGTTGTAGGAGTTTCTATGTCTTCTGGCTTTCCCATTATGGTAATCGTTCCGCTTTCCGAAGCAGAAACAGTTACTTTCGGATTATCAGATACAACCTTATAACCGCCATTACCCTCTATTATATTAACTGTTGCATACGCTGATATATTAAGGAGAGATTCAATCTCCACTTCTGTTTTATCCAATTCTATTACATCTGTAAGGCCTACCAGTATCGGTTTCTTTTCATAATAACCATTTTTATCGGATACCACGATATAAGTTTTACCAATACTGATACCTTTTATCATGATCTTTCCGTCTACAACTTCCGCCTTTGCAATATTTTCATTAGTCGAAAAAGCATTGTATTCGCCACCACCTTGCAATATTTCAAGCTCGGCGTCGGTATCTTCTCCGATTTTCACAAATAATGCATCTTCAGCAACCATCAATTCAGGATTCGAAGGCGGTGTATCTATTCCCGGTTCATCATCATTGCCACAGCTGAAAAATGACAGTACCACAACAGTCATCAACATGGTTTTATATATAATCTTCATACTCATATCTATTTTTATTTTCATATATAATATTATTCCCAATCCTTAGGATATTTCACTCCATCATATACAAGTTCATCATCAAAAAATACTTCTGCAATATCTTGCATGGAAGGTAATTGTTGATATTCAAAATTCAATCTATACGGATCCATAGCAAAAATCATGTGCGTCTTATACCCTCCATCGACCATCCATTGCAATTGGCTCTTCTTTGCTATAAATCTACCGGTGTACTCTTGAGAATATAATCCCATATTACTTTTGGGTAGTCCCGGGAAAGAACTGCTCATATTACCGGCCACCCCATAATCACGCACTGCATAAGTTACATACTCACCGGATTGTATCGTGCGACCATCCACATATATTGACGGTAAACTAAAAATAGTACCATAAGCATATACTACAATGTCCTTTTCAGGCTGAAGTTTATGTACCTCATAGGCAAAACGCGAACAGGCCGATGCAGCCGGTCTGACAAATCCGGGAACCGTCAAATATAAATTATAATCATTATAATCAGCATATTCTTCATCCAGAAAAATACCATCCAAATTATAGGCATCGCACATCGCCTTAATTTCCAAAGCAAATTCCCGACAAGTTTCAGGGGCCAGATTGCATAAACCCGAACCATCATGATCGGGCATTATACCCATAAATACTTTCATCCCATGATCCTGTAAAGGTTTCAGATAATGCTCATTTTTATCAAGCAATGCCTGTACATTAGCATTATACTTCATTGTAACCTGGCCGGTCTCCCGATTATACATCATGTTGCCTGAGAACATAATCAAAGCGTCAATCAGCAACTTCTTACTATTCTTCAAGGTGAAACTTAAATTATTGAGCGGATTGGTGTCATTTACTTCCATACAACTGAAGATTTTAACTCCGCTTGCTTTGTTGCAATCAGGCATGCCGGTTTTGTCTGTAACAAAAACCAACCAGGTATTTTCCTCCTGCACTAAATCCAAATTACCGGAAATCACGTTTATTTTCAAAGGAATAACATATTTTTTATCCATTGAAAGTTCACCATTTGAGACAAAAGAAATCTGAAGCGGAGAAGATTTCTTTTCACCGGCTTTCACTTCCAATACCGCTTCCTCCGGTAACATTACTTGTGATTGGGGAAACAATTCATACGAAGCAGAGTTTCTGACATTATAGTCTTCAAGCACGTTTTCGTCATAAACAACCGACACAGCACAATCCGATGTCGTTTTTTTTGTCAGATTAAGATACAATAACAAATCACCGGATGATCTGAATTCAACATTTGAGGCCAATTGTTTCCCCTGGCTATCAGTTAAATATCCTAATAAATCATCATGAAATTCATATAATTTTTCATCAACAGTACCCACTGTCATGTCATCTTCTGTACAAGAAGAAATAAACAGGCCTCCCAACATCAGGAGAGCCATACATTGCAGTTTTAATAGATTCAGATATTTCATATTCTTCATTTTTGATCTACATTATTGATTTTTCTCCGGTAATTCAAGAGGCTTCCATGTCAAATCCTTATTAGCAGTAAGATTATTTCCACTTGCATAATCAGTTATGCTCATCCCTTGCCCCTCATCAAATTTCCAATAAGCAACTAAACCCTCCGACTTTGGATCCACATAATAAAAATGATTCTTAGCTTGAATTTCCTCCACTGTCAAAACACGATTCCAAATACGGCATTCACAAATATCACCATCCAAATAACGCGCAGCTTCATAAGAATAACCAATCCAGAAACCGCGTTTAAGTTCAGTTTCTTCTTCCACCGGATAAGAGTATCCCCAATTCACCGTGGTACGAATAGTTTTATTCCCATATCCCCTTGACACACCGTCCACAAACATTTCCGACTGCCCGGTATTTCCGTCATAAGTAAAAGCAATATGTACCCATTTCCCCGTTTCTATTGTCCAGTTGGGATTTGTAGCATTAGTGGAAGTCGTAGCAAGCTGAAGCTGATTTCCCGGAAGTCCCTGATCACTGAAACGGAGCAGAAACTTTCCTTCTATTCCCATCAAAGTACTGATTTTATTGTTCAACTCGTCAGCACGTACCAGCGCTTCTACCGTTATTGTTCTCAAGCCATTCAACACACCGGCATGAAGATAATTCGGCTTCAACCTTCTTTCTTTTATATTGGCCACTGTATTGATTAATGCAGCACCTTTAAATACATAATAAACTGTACGTGCGCTTTCCAAAAGTTCCCAATCAGACTCAGCTACAGTTACAGGCAATACATAGACCAAATTACTGTTCAACGCCGTCAAGTCCTTAAAATGCAATACAACATCAGTAGAAACAACACTTCCCTTATTAATTATGACATTCGACTCTTTTACTTCGTAGTAATCCTCCGGCAGCGCAACAGCTGCATCATAATAAATCTCATTATATGTTGTAACCAATGACGGTTCTGCCTTATATACAATATGTATATCACTCTCCACCGGCTGGGGAATGGTAGCCTGAAAAGTCTGCAACATTTCGTCTACACCGGGTTTAAGCAAATGTGTTGCAACCTTTTTGGACACATCTCCGGTAATCACCTTGCTGTCAAAACTCTCGGCATCGTCCTGACAGGATACTACATTTACTGCCAACAGCAATACAAAAAGACTGAAAATTGAGTTATATTTCTTCATATTAAAAACCTCCTTTTATTTAACTGACGGATTAAGCGATGAAATTATTTTCTTGGTATATTTATAGTTTTTATCCGCATAGAAGTAGTCATTTGAGATATTATAAATACCGACACCTCCCACCTGTCTTCCTCCTTGAAGCGATATCGCCCATTCAGCAACGATATCAGCAGCAAGTACACTTCCCAGATATCCGGTTATCTTATCGGAAGTATCCAACGATGGCATAGTAACTACCATTCCTACTGGACTATCATCTACACCTTCCGCCGTTGCAAGAGAATATTCATAAATAAGCATGTCTTTATTAGTAACTTGTGTTCCCAATACCCAAATCATACCACACTCTTTCAAAAAGGTTTTGAAGTACAGATTCTGAGGTCTTCCTTTGAACGAAACCAGTTTACCTGAATTCCGGATATGCCAATCCTTTATAATTCCAGTAAACATACTCTCATTCATTATATACTCATCTCTTTCTTCCTCAGTCATATGAGTACTTTTCCGTCCTGTATAACTCACACAAATACCATCATAATTATATTTTGGTACAATTTTCAACGCATTCAACAAAGAATCCATCAGGAAATCTTCAAATCTTTCTGATACAGGTTCTACACTCAAAACATCCCCCTGCTTCCTATTATAAGCAACTTTTATAGAATCAAAACTTATGTCATAAATCACTTTCGTACCTTTTTCCATCTGGATTTCTGACATTTCTCTTATTTCCCAATCTGATAAGTTATCTGGACATAGCAAGGACACAACATCAAGACTATCGGGTAAATCAACAAGATGCTGTGCACGACTGACGGACTTCTTCTCGCTATTATCAAACCATGCATACACTTTTTTATGTTCCGTATCGGCTTTGTATTGGCGTAAGTTCTCCAAGTACT
>ERZ1673698.1299-NODE-1299-length-25401-cov-28.159197_pt1 | contig 25401 bp, 18 predicted proteins | sample MGYA00580228_ERZ1673698 | MGnify/ENA primary metagenome ERZ1673698 (study PRJEB41218, sample SAMN15661768) | gut metagenome | host: Homo sapiens | place: Canada: London | collected 2015-08-20/2019-03-30 | study: EMG produced TPA metagenomics assembly of... | reverse complement strand
GCCGTCGGAACGGGCGACAGGGCGTAGCCGCCACGGTCGTATTCGTCAGCTGACGTCGTTAGCGAGGCCGTGCGGCATACCGATGCAAATTCCGTTATCTCACTATCCATCATGCCGCAGCGGTACTTCGCCACCTGCCGCCCGCAGCAGTCATAGACAAACAAATGCCAGGTGTCATTCGCGAGCCGTCCGTCTCGTTCGGCAACGATGCGCCCTGCCGGATCGTAACGATACTCGGCGACAGCCGCGCCGGGCAGTTTCTTTGATATAAGCAGTCCTCGTCCATCATAGTCGTACCAATAGGCCAGGCGCTGCATCACGTCATCGGTGCGACTGTGCGTGCCTTCAAGTCCGGGCGGCAGGATATACCGCAGGTCGCCGTAACCATCGTAGACGTAGTCGGTGGCCGCTGCGCCGCCGCCTGTCCCGGTGGTGCGACGTATGGTCCGGCCCAGGAAGTCTTTGTATATACGCACTGTCACGCCGTCCTCGTCTATATCCTCCGTAACTTCGAGTTGTCCGGGAGCATAGTTTCCGTTAAGGCGCACGCCGTCGCCTTCGATGACATAGCGCGGACAGCGGTATGTGTCGCCGTCATTGGCGAGGATGCACCGCCGTGCGGCTTTGCCTGCATCGTGCCACGCATCACCGGCCTTGGCGGTGGCGGTGGCTATGGCCGATGGCGAGGGTTCGTAAGAAGTCTCGGTATACGGATGCCCGTCGTCGTGGAACGAGGCAGAGGCGGCGTATATTTCGGCGATGCCGATGTCCACGCCGTCCACAGGCGCCGGTGCGTACCCGCGCCACGGACGCCCCATAGCGTCGTAGGCCGTGGCTGTGGCGGTATAGCCTTGCGGCGTCTGTGCATACGTTGCCGTCACGCGTCCGAGACCGTCGGCGCAGACTGCTGTGGAGTGGAAAGCCGAAAGCGAGGTGTATGCCGTCGTAGTTACGCGGTTGTCTCCGTCTTGGCTTATGCGGTATGAGTGACGTGTGCGGATGCGCCCGTTGGTCTTTTCCTCGATGAGGCGGCCCTCATCGTCGTATATATATGTGCTTATTGTGCCATTGGGAGCGGTAAGGCTGCTGACTCCCACCAGCGGCTTCCATCGCGCCGTGGACGTCAGCGTGCCGCCGAGTGTCTGCGACAGCGGATAGCGGTTGAGCGCGTCCCACGTCCACGTTGTGGTGATGCCGTCCTCGCCGGTCTTGGATATCAGGCGTCCGCCGCTGTTGTAGTCATAGCTTGCCGGTGTCCACGACACAGCACCGCGCTTCAATGTTATCGATGATACCAGAGGCATACCCTCACGCACCGTGATATTGTTTGTGAAGCCCTGTGTGCAGCCGCCAAAAGTCTCAGTGGCGGACAGGAGCAAGCCTTTGGCATCAGTGGCGACAACTGTGGGGTCGCCGCCCACGGCGCTCATGGCGTAAGCCATCGCCGTCACAGCCTGCCGCGTGCCGTCTGAAAGGGTCTTAGTTGCCACCAGCGATGTGCCGGGTTCGTATGTATAGCTTTCGGTGCGCACGATTTCGCCCGTAGGCGTGTATTGAGTGGTCTTGGACGAGACAAGGCGCTCGGTCACAAGGTCTACGCGGTAGTCATGTGAGTCGTACCACGTGTAGTCATCGCGAATAACGAAGACGGGGTTACCCTGCGTTTCGCCGCCATCCGGCATGGGGGCGTAGTCAAGGAAGTCTGTCAACCGCTCGCCGAAGTCGGGACTGGTATCGAAGCCTAAAACTATCAATTTGCGATTGACACGCGTGCTGGTAACGTGTCCGGCGGTGACGTTTCCGTAGGCGTTTTCGATCTTTTCAACAAGTTCGTAACCTGTTGCAGAGCTCTTGTAGCGCTCCACAGCCAACAGCTGCGGTCCTTTGGAGAAAGCACCGGTGACGATGGTGGGGAAGTGGCCTTCAAGGCCGTACCTTGCACCTCCCTGCATCCCCACCGTTCCAAAAGTGTAGACGCTCCGCCCTTCTTCCTCAATCTCTTCTACACGGCTGTACCACAGCGGCGTCTCACCCATGCGGTCGGCCATGTAGGAAGACTGCCGGTTTATGGTCATCAGGGTATTGGCACGCAATACGGGGCGGTTCTCGAGCACGCCGCAAAGGTCTATGAAAGTCCCGAGCGTGGGCAGCGCGACCACGCGAGCCCTGCCGTTGGCACTATCGCCGTAGATGTAACGGCGCGTGCGGACGCACTGTGTGCCGGCACTGTCTGTGCTGGCGGTTATGCGGCTGACGCGCAGTCCGCCGCCGTATGTCAATTCGGGCTCGTGAATGTCATCGGCGATGCCACCGGGCGTGTGTGCGTGGCCGAAACGGTGTGGCTCGTAATCCCATTCTATGCGTCCGCCGGTGGGCAGAATGACGCTTTCGAGAATGTTGGCGCGCATGGCAAGAGTGTCAACAGAGCGGTCGGCGCCCTCGATGGTACAGACCTGCAGATAGTCTATATGCCCACCCACACGTCTTATGCAGACTTCCGGCGACAAATATGTATTGCCCTCTCTGCCGTTGTGATAGCCCCACCAGTCCTGAGCGGTTTCGGCGACAAAACGTCCGGTATTATAGCGGAAGGTATACGTACCCTCCCCTGTGATGGTGGCGCTTTCGAGCAGACGGCTGGTCACGGCGGTGCTGCGCCCGAGCGTGGCGCAATGGACGCGCCTATCGCCCCAAAAAACTTCGAGGGCGTCCATCATCATCTCGCCGGAGTGTGCCGAGTAGCGTATGCGCACCTCGCCGCCAGGCATGGTTATGCGGCTCAGGCTACGCGTCCCAAAACTTGAGTGTCCCTTGGTTGCGGCACCGTCCTCGGGAATACTTTCGAGTATGAACGTGGGCGCCTGCGAATTATACAACACCGTTTTCGGACCAAAGGAGTCTTGCCCGTGCGCGGTGTGTTCAAATGCCTGCCATTCGAAGCCGAGGCGCTCGCCGGTGGTGAGCGCCAACGACGTGAGCAGCCACTCCGTGCGGTTTATGCGCTCATCGGTGTACTCACCGGGAGTGGAGAATATATACACGCGTCCCCGAGGGTCGGTTACGCGTATTGCTTGCAAGGCTCTGTCGGCGGTTATGGTGTACTCGTCACAGCCCACGCCGTGAAACGCCCCAGACTCCCAATCGCGAACGAGGGTCAGTGTGGCATCGAGCAGATAAACCGTATAAATGTCATGCTCGGCATCATAACGCGTCAAGGAGTCGTGCGTAGCCGCGCTTGTCGCCTTGGCGTCCATCACCACCGAGCGAAAATCGGTCACATAATCATTAGTCATATCCGTGCCGCGAGGACGGAACAACTCGTCGGGACGCCCCATGATTTGGCGCGAGACGCGCAACGCCGGCGACAATATCCAGCCATAACCCACGGGCTGAGGGTCATCGTCGACGCGTATGCCGTTTGAACGATAATGCAGCGACAGCGGTATCGACACATCGCCGACACTCAGCGTGTAGAGTGGCACGTCAAACTCACAAGCCCCCGTGAGCATAGCCGGTGCCGGCATCTCAGCCTGACGAATGGCGCGCGCCTGCGGACTCTCGGGCCACACCCCGCTCTCCTGCCACGGCACCGATACCTCCGCATGCATAGCCATTAGGCAGGAACAAAGTATCGCTATCATTGTCATAACGGTAGCTCTCTGTGCGGTTTGTATGGTGCTAATGTCTATCATAATATTGAAATCTTGCGTTCTACGGAACTATTATGTATTGCTTGTTGCTTATTTCCGAACTTGATGCGATGCCAAGTCCCAGTATGTATCGGCCGGAAGGCAAAATTGGAAGTTTCGGTATGGTGATCTCACGTGTTTCGGCTGAAGTTGCGATATGTAATACATTGTTGTAATACGGAATGCCTATAAGATTGCTAATGCCAATTTTCAAATCAAAGGCCATTCCCGGATTGATACTTAAGATGATGTCACCGGCATTGTAGCGTGCTTCTATGTTCGCTGCAACTTTTTCTGCGTTGTCTTTATTTGCGGATATGCGTAATTCGCGGATGCTTTCCGGCGCAATGGAGTACAATGCGGATATGGCGGCGATGTTTGTATTGTCCGGTACATATCGCGAAGATATATCTGTTTGGACGGCTATTGGTAATCCAGGATGCGCGGCAGAATACCAACGGTAGCGGGTTACGGTATATTCCTCAAGACTGTCGCGTATGGCGTCCATAGGCAATGCTATGGGTCGGAGCGAAAGATCTGCTATGTATCGGCGTGATTCAACTGTCATTATGGCGTCTATTGTATCACTTTCGAGTATTATATGCCCGTATGCGTGTGCTGCACACGAATATACGCCTTGTTCGGTTATGAAGGCGTTATTGCAATAACGGCCATGCGCAGTATATGTGATTTCTGTGGGATTGCCGGGCTGAGGGGTTGATCCTGACCCGTTTTGTAATCCGGATATGAGATTAGATGCATCGAAAACGTTTGTATAGCAAAGCGAATCGGGAGCAATGCCTACCAGTGAGGTTTCTTCAGAAATCCAGCGTGTTCCTATGCTGTCAGTGTGGTAGCGTAAGCATCGTTCGTCCACGATTTCAGACAAAGATACAACTTTTTTGCTTGGGTCTTGATATACTCTATACTGTGGCGCTTTGCGGCGTTGGATTCGATCTAATTCTCCAATCCCGGAGATGTCCCAAGTGGTTGTCTTATACGGTTCTGCTATGCCTGCTCCGCCATGTGTATATACATAATCTCGGCCTTCAGCCGTAACCGAGGAGATGGCTGCAGTCAACATAATAGCGAATACTGCTACGCTTGCGCTGGCTTGTATGTAGCGACGAAAGTGTTTCATCAGGTGCTTAGGTGGGTTGTAGTGGTTGACTATAAATCCGTATGTCGGATTTTTTGCAAATGTAATAGTTAATAGTTTTGCTATTTAGTATGATAGTGTTAAAAAAAACATAATTCGAAGGAAATAGGGGTAAGTTAGCGTATGAGATATGGATGGAGGGGTTGGAAGTCGGGGGGATGATACGCTGCGAGGGTAGAGGTAACGGCCCGGGTGTGGTGCTTAGAGGTCGATGTCGATGGAGATGGGGCAGTGGTCGCTGCCGAGGATGTCGTTGAGGATGTCGGCACTGCGTAGTTGCGGCAAGAGGCGTTGGCTGATAAGGAAATAGTCGATGCGCCATCCGATGTTCTTGGCGCGTGCCTGAAATCGGTAGCTCCACCACGAATATCGCACTTCATCGGGGTGGAGTTGGCGGAATGTGTCTGTAAATCCGCACTTAAGCAGGCGATCCATGGCCGAGCGTTCTTCGTCTGTAAATCCGGCGCTGTGTCGGTTGGTCTTTGGGTTGCGGATGTCTATTTCGCAGTGTGCCACGTTGAGGTCGCCGCAGATGATTACGGGTTTGACGGCATCGAGGGCGCAGACATAGTCGGCAAATGCTTGCTCCCACTGCATACGGTAGTCAAGCCGTGCCAACCCTTCCTGTGAGTTGGGGGTATACACGTTCACCAGATAGTGGCTGCCGAAATCGGCGGTGATGACGCGACCTTCGCGGTCGTGCTCGGGGGTGCCTATGCCCATTGTGACTGATTGAGGTTGGCGGCGTGTCAGTATTGCCGTGCCGCTGTATCCCTTGCGCTCGGCGTTGTTCCAGTAATGAAAAATATTGTCGCCCAGGGGTGTTCCCTCGGGGTAGTCGCTCAACTTAGTCTCTTGGAGGCACAGTACATCGGCGTCGAGGCTGCGGTATATTTGGTCGAAGCCTTTGCGCATGACGGCGCGCAGGCCGTTGACATTCCATGATACGTATTTCATTGTTATAGTGCTTGTATATCTTGGGCGGTGATGGTGCAGAGCTGTCTGGTAGTGGGGTTGATGATGTGCACGAGGCGTAGTGCTTGTTCTTGTATGGCGTTTTCGAATATGTTGCGGATATATCGACCGTTGCCGAAGTTGGCGTCCCTGTTTTTTAGTCTTTCGATGAGTATATTGTGGAGCTTTTGGCGTGCTCCACGGCCGAAGAAGAATTGGTATTCGCGCATGATGGAATCGAAGATGTCTTCGAGCTCTCTGATTGAATAGTCCATGAAATATACCATGCGCGTGAAGCGCGATTGCAGTCCGGGGTTGCTGTCTATGAGCTGTTTCATCTCTTTGTCGTATCCGGCAAGTATCACAACGAATTTGTCACGGTCGTTTTCCATACGTTGGAGCAGTGTATTGATGGCTTCGCGGCCATAGTCGTCGTGCGGACCGTTGCACAGTGAATATGCTTCATCGATGAATAAAATGCCGCCTATGGCCTTATCTATGACGCTGTTGGTCTTTACGGCTGTCTGACCGATGTATTCGGCTACGAGGTCGGCACGTCCTACTTCGATTAGTTTGCCTTCGGAAAGTGTGCCTATGGAGTGCAGGATATTTGCCATTGCGCGTGCCACCATGGTTTTGCCTGTTCCCGGGTTGCCGATGAATACGCTGTGTAGTGTGAGAGGTACTATGGGCAGGCCGTTTTTGATTCGCCAAAAGTTTATCTTGGCCATACTGGCCAGCGTGCGTATCAATCTTTTGACGTCTTTCAGGCCAATCATATTTTCTAATTTGGCTAAGGCATTGTCGTAGTCTTCATTGGAGGCCGGCGCTGCGTGTTTTTCCTCCGGTTCGGACGCGGTGCTCGGATAGCTTTTGGTTTGCTCCAATAGAAAGGTGGTGAGTGTCTCGAGCATTATTTTTTCGTCCTCGGTACGGATGTCGTCTGCGTAGGCTATGATACGGCAAAAGCGATATAGTAGTGATGCATATTGCTTTGCGGCCTCATTGTCAAACTTATTAATAAGTGACAGTCCGGGTATGGTTCCGATGGAGGCTGTATCCCATATGGGGTTGGGGGCGCTTGTTATTGTTGAGATGAATTTGGTGTATAGATCATTATTCTGCCCGAAGACTTCGTCCCATGGTAGCACGTCAATCATCTTATCGCTGTCCATGAGTATTGTGTAGAAGCATAATAGTGGATAGTTTTCGCGGTCTTGTGCAATTCCGTGACCCATAATGCGAGCGCAGTGTATTATGTCTTTTATGCATAGTACAGCCATGACGGGCGTGGGCGTCGTGCCTAATTGTGTCCCTTCCGGGATGCGGATGAGAGGCATAAGGGCATTGACCAGCCCGGTTTTGCTTGAGATTTCGGCAATGCCTTTGTGCAGGAACTTTGCGGCTTCTACCGCTTCGTGCTGCTTAGTGTCTATGACCGGTGTCTCCGGCGTATGTGCGGGAGGCTGTATTGACGATGTTTTCATTGGTTGTTTCGGTGTGATGGATAGACAAATTTACAAAAAATTCGCTATGTGGACAAAATTTGTTAATTTTGTCGTGTCTATGCCGCGTGCGGTGTGGCAAAGTATATTCAACCCTAAACCATCAAATAATACCTAAACGGCTGTGTTGCTGATTAATCGTTTGTCATGCGCGTTGGCTCTCGCTGCATTCACTCCCTTCCAAGTTTTAGCGTCCGGCGCTCCGGTCGAGGCGCATCCTCGTCTCGGGGTGTCTGCCACGGATGTGTCCACCGGCGCAACGATGACGTTGTTGACGCGTCACCAGCAGTACTCGTGGAGCGAACGCACCACTCTTGACCGCGATGTGTTTTCGCCCAAGAGCGTAAATTTCAGCCCTGATGGGACAAAGTATTACGTCAATATGCTTGAGGGATGTCGTACGGTGGTATACGATGCACGCACGCATGCCAAGTTGGCTGTGATTTCGCATGACATTACCGTTGGGGACTCGGCGTTGTGGGCTCCTCGAACGCCGTTGTATACGTTTCGTCATTACAAAGAGCGCAATGTGCGTGTCTTTGGCGGACGTCCCGTCGAAGGGGCTTTCAGTCATGGAGGCCGCTACTTCTGGGTGCCGTACTATCGACGTAGTTTTGATATCAATGCTCAGGAGCCTTCGGCTGTTGCTGTCATCGATACACGTGTCGATTCTGTAGTGCGCATACTCGACGTGGGGACGCTACCCAAGATGGTGGCTGTGTCTCCATGGAACGATGTTGTAGCTATCGCTCATTGGGGGGACAATACGGTGGGATTGATAGACATCACCGATCCACGTCCTCAAATGTGGCGCCAACGCGCCAATGTGGTCATAGACCATCGGTTGAGCCTCAATTTGCCATTGAATCGTAAGGTTGATCGCGATAATGGCAGTGGTAATGCCTTGCGTGGCACAGTGTTTACGTCACAGGGTCGCTATGTCTTGGTAGCGTGCATGGGCGGCAAGGGTGGCATTGCCGTTGTTGATGTACATCGCGAATGCTTTGTCGGACGCCTCACGGGTATGTTGTCTAATATCAGGCACTTGGTTGTAGCCAACGATTGCCTGTATATGAGCGCCAATCGTGCCGGGGCGGTGCAGCGCATTCCAATGTCCAAGGTTATGGATGCCATAGCCCGGATGCATGGAAACGATGGAAAAAGCGGCAAAGGGCCGCATTCTGTGGCATTAGACGCATGCGACATCAAGACATTGCATCTTACCGGCGGAATACGAACTATCGCCATCACGACTGACGGTCGTTACCTTTTGGCGGCAAGTAATACGGCCAGTTGCCTCCATCTTGTGGATGCGCGTACGCTCAGGAAAATGCTGACCATACCGGCCGATTCCTATCCCGTGGGTCTTGATATCAGCCCCGATGGGAGCGTTGTTGTAAGCACTTCGCAAGGCCGCGGCCACCGAGGCGGCAATGCCGTAGATGTGTATACGCTTAGCCTGCCTGTCCGATAGTATGCCGGTATGGCATAGGCTATTAAATAATAAACATAAATGCGAGAATCATTATTGTAATTATGCTCATAACTATGAATTTGTCCCATGAGCTAAACTTGAGTTTATGCAAAAGAAAGTATGACCCGAGAAACAATATGCATGTATAGGTAATTCTGAATATCAGAGATTCGGTCCCGGTCATAACAGTGTATAGCTCTTCTCCGTCCACGTATTCATCCGTTATATTGGCCGGTACCGGATGCAGAATGCAGCCAAGTATATAATCTAAGATAGCGGCTCCGATAGTGGATGCTATAAGGATTAAAGAAATAAGAAGGATACTCGCGGTTAATTTGTCCGGGCTGTAACTGATTTTTTCGAAGGATATAAATATAAAACTATATGAGAAGTGAAGAGAAAGCAAAAGAGAGTTGCGGTATGCAACTCTCTGATTTTGTGGTACCACCAGTTATTTAATCGTGTGATTGAATGGTGGTGTACGGGGATCTATATATTCATTTTAAGGGGTTTAAAGGAGAACCTTCACGTTAATCTACAAAAATTATTTTGAGTTGCGACCAAATGCGACCAAATACAAGATGCCACCTTATAGAAAGGTTAATGGACAATCATTGTGGATATCACATATACGATATCATAATTGTCAATGATATAATAAAGGTCATCACCCTGCTTGGCGCCCGCTTCTTCTTCCCATTTATCATCTTCATAATACAGAGTAATGTCTTTAATGGTATCGGCAATTAGGCCGTATTCATAGTCATCATTAATTGTAGTTTTACAATAGTTGAAAGCGTCTTCGTATGCCTCGAACAACTTTGTGTCATCGTAAACGATTGTGTGGTTGTCAATGCTATGACAACATTGAACGCAGTAAACAAATTTAGTTTCCATTATCTTATCTTTTAAATTGCTAACAAAAAGCTCTATTTTATCACTTATAAGGATATAAACTATGTCAGAACTACTGAATATACCGATGAGCCGTGATTGAATGTTGCCATTTGAAGAATGTTTCGTTGAGAACTAATACAAAGTTAGTAAATTATTCTGTCTCACCCAAATATATCATATAGAACAAGACCACCCAGAAAGTCGTGAAACTCTTTGGGCGGTTAATATACATGATGTGGTGAATTTTTGTCCAGTCCCCCTTGATAAATGTTAGGAAATCAGTCTGCTGATATCATTAGCACTCAGTCCACTGATGTTCCTGACAACTGGTGGGGCAAAACGGTATCCAAAGTTATAAGGGTGGTTGACAATAATTTTCATATACTCATCTCTTACTTTCTTGGGAAGAACATGTGTCCAATTACCCAAGTCCTCAGCCAGTATATACCAGTCCGTGAAGATTTCCAACTCCCAATCGTCCCAATACATAAGAGCGTTCAGGCATTCAGTTATCACACCTATCAAGGTGTCCATATCATTTAGTTCTTTGGAATAAGCTACAAAAGTCTTGTCTCTTATTTTATTTTTCAGAGTTTCTGCCACTCTTTTGCAATATTCATAGTGTGATTTGCCGACGTGAGCAGGGTTGAAAAAATAGATGTTGGGGTTTTCAGTTGATGTAATAGTGGTCTTGTTTTGACCCTTGTTCTTTTTTGATTTCAGAAATTTAGGTTTGTTGCTCATATTATTATAAATTATGTGATTTGAAAATTCATTCATTTTGATAGACCAAATAGTCTTTGTTCTTTCTTGGAGGATAATCATCTCATAGGAAAGACCTGGGGAGACATTCTCTTAATATAATTTTCCTTGACAGGTGTAAGATTTCAATTGATTTACCATAAGACGGTAATGTTGTTTCTACAACTGTGTTGTGTACATGTGGATTGTCCTTCATTGAGATCTTCTCATTTGAATTTTTAGTTCTCATATTTGTAAAATGTTGGTGTTAAGGTTTTACACTACAAAGGTCGCGGATTTTCAAGGGATAATCTACGGAGCCAATATTGGGTGGAGGTGAGGAGAGAGTTCTTGTGGACTATCACTGATAGTCAGCAAGGGTTTCCATCCTCTTGGGGAGAGAACGCAGATAGTTTACTCCCTCAAAATAAAGTCCATAACCATCGTACACGTCCTCCTCGATGTAAGTGAGGTCATAGTCCTCGCTGTTCCAGAGAACATCATTATCTATCCCCAAAGTGGATTTCAGGAAATCACGTCCTTTTTTTAGTTGTGATACTGCTTCCGCCACCATCCTGATGCCTTCTTCCGTGAGGCCCTTGTTGCGTTTCTTGCCCCCTTCCTTGTAGAGACCAATTCCCTGCTTGATAGATGAACTGCTGTCATCAACCATAAGGCTGAACTGGTCAGGGAAAACGGCCACTCCTGATAGTACCTGCAATCCACCTTCTATGGTTTCAAGACCATTGGTGATTTGTTCTTCAATGTGTTTCAAAAACATTTTTTTAACTGTCTTTTTCTTCATAATTTAAATTTTATCTTGTTAGTATTAAGTTATTGTTCTTGTTTGTATGATTTTGTCCCTTTTGACACTGCAAAATTAACGGGTTGTCTTGGAGGGATGAAGTCAGCCAATATTGGGTAACCTGCCTTGTGGATTGTCAGGCTGCGAGTGAGAGTGTCGTGGTTTCGCAGGTGTTGGAGAAGATGTACTGGACATGTCCGCCTTCATAGGTGATGTCTATGATGTCATTTGTTCTTACGACTTGGACATGTTCTGATACGAACCCGCTGTATCCATTTTCACAGAGTATTGTAAAGGGCTGTTTGTCTGACACCACATCACTCAATCGTCTGGATACCTCATTGTCGATATAAACTCTGGCGATAAGGATTTCCTGTTCTTTTTTGAGGTAGTATGAGGTGGTTGTCATCTCATTATTCTGATGTCTGATAACTTTGAGTTCCATATCTTTTATCTGTTTTTGTAGTTAAGTTTCACAATGCAAAGGTCTCGGATTTTTATGGGATGAACTATTGAGCCAATATTGGCTGGGGATTTGTTGGTCGTCTCGCGGATTTGTTATAACTTTGTGATATATAAACATCTAAACGAGGAAAGGACATGTCAGCCAAAGTATATGTGATAAAAGACCGCACGGCTATTGATTTCATTGAGAACAATGACATTGATGGGTTCAGGGACTATCTCGCAGAAGAAGAATACCTGATGTTTGATGAGCCTGTGGAGTTTGAGACAGAACGTGAGGCTTTGGCCTTCTGTTCTGGTCTTGGTTATGGAACAATGGAGGGAGCACCAGTGGAACAGTTCCCTCTCCGCTCATTCGAGGAATACGACAAGCCTTTCATTGAAGCTATTGAGAATTATTGAGGTCCCGCTTCTATTGGATTTGGTGGGATTAATCTGACCGGACATGGCTGACATAAAGACACCGGAGGAAAGAAGCCGAAACATGGCGGCCATCAGGGGGAAGGATACCAAGCCTGAGATGATTGTGCGGAAGTATCTTTTCTCACGAGGCCTGCGGTTTCGTGTTCAGGTCAGGAAGCTGCCTGGCAATCCTGATATTGTTCTCCCCAGATACAGAACTGTCATATTTGTCAACGGCTGTTTCTGGCACGGGCACGAGGGGTGCAGGTATTTCCGCCTGCCAAAATCCAACATCGAGTTCTGGGAGCAGAAGATAAAGAACAATGTTGCCCGTGATGTCCGCAACGAGAACGAACTGAAATCACTTGGTTGGAGGGTAATCCGCGTCTGGGAATGTGATATAAAGAGAGTTGCAGGGCGAGAGGAATACCTTCAAAGCCTTTATGATACCATAACCAAGCCACAGACCGAAGGGTACGATACGAATTACGAAAACGCTCCTTTGGCGGCTGAGCCAGAAAACATGTATGGTCAGAACAACGACTGATAATTCAGCCGTTTATGGTTTAATTACCAATCTAATAACCTAATATTGAAATAATCAGACAAATAACCCCGCTCTGATGCCCCAAATCTCAGAAATTTTACGTAAATTTGCACACTAAACTGCACTCATGCTGACGAAGGCCAAGATATAAGAACAATCAAATTACAGAACTTCCTTGTAGCCGCAGATTTGGCCATCTTGTCAGCACTATCAAGGAGGTGTTTTGTTAAATGGAGAAAAGTTTCACATTCATAGATTTGTTTGCTGGTATTGGTGGTTTCCATCAGGCCATGCATTCAGTTGGCGGTAAATGTGTATTTGCCAGTGAGTGGAATAAGCATGCACGTGCTTCTTATGAGGCAAACTATAAATATGTTTCTCCTGAAATTTTCGCAAATAACAATCAATACTTTGCAGGAGACATTAATGAGGTAAATCCTGCTGATATTCCTAACTTTGATGTGTGCTGTGCTGGTTTCCCATGCCAACCGTTCTCAATTGCTGGTCATCGTTTAGGTTTTGAAGATACCAGAGGCACTCTTTTCTTTAATATTATGAATATAGTTAAAGAAAAAATACAAGCGGGAACACCACCAAAAGTTCTATTACTTGAAAACGTCAAAGGACTTAAAAATCATCAAAAGGGTGAAACTCTCAAAGTTATCCTTGCCACTTTGGAAGAACTTGGATACAAGTATAGCATTGAAGTGTTAAATGCGAAATACTTTGGAGTACCACAGAACCGAGAGCGTTTATTTATTGTAGCTTGGTATAAAGGCTTAGTGAATTCAGATGGGTTCAAATTTCCTTTTGGAATTAATTCAAAAGGGGAAACAATATATGACAAGACCGTTGTGGCAGATGAGGCAAGACCGACAGCCGTGTCAGATATTTTTGAGCCTAAATCATCAATAGACCCAACATTTACTATTAGTGATAAAATGTGGGCAGGTCATCAAGCACGAAAAGAACGAAATCGCCTAAATGGAAAGGGGTTTGGATATTCACTTTTCAAAGATGACAGTATATATTGCAGTACAATTTCAGCACGATATTGGAAAGATGGCAGTGAAATTCTCATAGACCAAAGCCATCTTGGTCTTAATCCTCGTAGACTGACCCCAGTAGAAGCTGGCCGTTTACAAGGATACAACATTAAAGGAAATGGTTGGGAGAATAACACTCCTAACATGCCAACAGAACAAATGCCTTTCGAGATTGTAGTTTCAAAAAAGGAAGCATATCAACAGTTTGGCAACAGTGTTGCGGTTCCAGTAGTCAAGCGACTTGCCTTAGAAATTGTAAACCAACTTTTAAATCGTTAATCATGGAACTCACAGATCTTTCATTGTTGGCAGCGTCTGTCCAGAAACGCTATCAGGAATGTTTTATTCCCAAAGATTGCCATTTGCCAGAAAACTTCAAAGAACATTTCAAAAAGTTCAATTACAATGATTTGATTGAATATTTTGAGTATTCTTTGGTTGTCCATGCTTCATCTTCTCTGAATATATACATTCCCAACCAATGGATTTATATTGCTTATTTCTTTGTGGATTATTATCGCATGATAAAAGCCTACAAAGAAAAGGTGTCATCTTTAATGTCAAAGGAGGACATCAAGGCATGTGCAAATAACGAAGAAAAGGCTCGAAATATCCTTTTTAGATATAATGGGGATGACAAAGAGTTTTTAATCAAGTTCCTGTCTGATTATTCTTGGTGGGCAGGCGGTAAAACTCTTGATAGAAACGATTACTATGTTTCTCCAATATTATCGCTTGCTGGGCTTGTTAATGCCTCGCAATCTTATATCGCCGACATTTGTAAAAATTTGGCTGAATCAGAATTAGCTTATAATATATTAGACGAAAGTTTTTCTTCTGGTTTAGGCATTTTATCATCCAACAAATCTGCAAACGACACGCTCCAACTGATATATTATGGTGCTCCTGGCACTGGTAAGTCGTTTACAATCGACAAGGCGACCAATGAGAACAATTCTGTAAGAACTACGTTCCACCCTGACAGTGATTACGCCTCGTTTGTAGGTGCCTATAAGCCAACGATGGAGAATGTTCCAGTATACGCAACATATCAGACGAAGGAGGGAAGTTATGGTGAATATCTCACAAAGACAGACAAACATCCTGGCACGGAAAGAAAGATTGTCTACAAGTATGTTCCGCAGGCGTTCCTGAAAGCATACGTGGAGGCGTGGAAGAGATATTCAGCGGGTGAGGACAATCCCTACTATCTGGTGATTGAGGAAATTAACCGTGGTAATTGTGCCCAGATATTCGGCGACCTGTTCCAGCTTCTTGACAGAAACAATATGGGATGTTCTTCATACGCCATCAGTGCTGACGAGGACATCGCCCAATTCCTCCGTGAAGATGACAAGGGTTTTGGAAAGCTGAACGAAGAACAAAAAGAAGCCATCGGCAAATTCAGGCTCAAAAAAGACAGCGGCGTAGAAGAACAGATTGGACCAGAAATTCTTAACGGCTCCAAGCTGCTTCTACCTCCCAATCTTCGTATCTGGGCCACGATGAACACCTCTGACCAGTCGTTGTTCCCCATCGACAGTGCCTTCAAGCGTCGCTGGAACTGGGAATACATGCCTATCGAATACGACCCCACTGACAAGAACACAGGCGAGCGTCTTGCCTGGAAATTTGAAGTAAGGGGAAAGACGTACTACTGGGGTAAGTTTCTTGACTACATCAATCCCAAAATATTGAAACTCACAATGTCAGAGGACAAGCAGATGGGTTATTTCTTCGCCAAGCCTGACAAGCGTGGAAGTGATGGCAGACTTGATGTCATATCTGAAAAGGTATTTGTCAACAAGGTGCTGTTCTATCTGTGGACTGACGTTTTCAAAGATTATGACCTTACGGAGAAACCTTTTGTTTACGAAACTACGACCGCAGAAGGTAAGTCCATCAAGAAATCATACCGTTTCACTGACTTCTTCCCAATTGAAGGCAATCAAAAGTTGATTGATTTTGTAAGAGGCATGGGGTTAAAGGTGGAAGACGACGGAGAACAAACGCCAGAACAACCATCAGATGAGAACCCAACCAACATAGGGAACTATGTGGTTAATGGCACACCTGTTAGATTTCAGAACGCAGTAGGGGCAGAGGCAATTAAGGCATACATGTCAATCTACCCTGAGAAAACAGCCAATGAAGTAGTTGAAGATTGGAAAGGCCTTGGTCAGATAGTTTCATATTTTGTTCAGACGGAAGCTGAGCATCAAGCGAGAACTGACAGCCGAAAGGACTATGTTATAACCATCGATTGCAAGGGTGAGAACATCTATGTAAGCAAAGAAGGTTGGGGTGATAATAGACCCAATGGTTCTATCTATGCACTGCTGAACATGGTTAATGCTATAAAACAAAAAGGTTGGCCTATTGAAATCAAGGGAGTTGAATGAAGCTACTGATTGAGGAATACCAGTACAATGTGAAGGATGTTGTTGATGTTCTGGAAGGGTTGTTTACCTTACAGGATGTTGACAACAAGATTTCCGTGAGTTATGTGGGGTATTACTACAATCCGAAGATAAAGGACTGCGTTTTTGTTCTCCCCAAGGTTCTTATTGATGAGCATGGACTGGTGTTCGGCAAATATGACCCTGCCAAGCTGATACATCTGGACAGAGATGAAGTCAAGCTGGAACAGCACGAGAAGAAATTCCTATATGAGTTCGCGGTATGGATACACCGTGCCATTGTCGTGTATAACACTGCAAATGATAACAACGGGATTGTTCTGCGTCGTGTGATAGAAAGCGACGGGAATGGAGCCAAGAAGAAAAGCAACACCCTCCTTGATGTTATTCTCGCACTTATCCGCTTCAACAAAGAGAACCGCTCGTTTTTCACTTTTATCCTAAAAAACATTCACTCTGGCTTCAACAAAATCAACTGGGGCAAGACCATATCATCGACCGCTGCCGTCGTGCAGGGTGAAGAACCAATCTACCTGAACCCCGTCAACAAGAAACGTCAGGTCAACTTCGATGAAGAACTGATTGTGATATTCTTCTCGATCCTTAACTATGTGGCCGAACGTTTTGGTTTCAGAACAGAGATACCGTTTGGGTTCAATCTCATCACGGGCAACCAGTTTGAGAGATATATCAACGGTTTCGGCACAAGAAGGCTCCGCCAGATAAAATACAAGTATTACTCTGACATCGCTGTAAGGCTGTGGGATTTGTGTTATGCCTTCTTCGACAAGACATATCAGATAAAGATGTCAACCTCGCAGAGCGAGTATCTGCTTGTAAAGAGTTTCCATATAGTGTTCGAGGCCATTATTGAGGAACTGATTGGCGACAATGATGTCCCCGCAGGACTGAAAGAACAGGAAGATGGAAAGCTGGTTGACCACTTCTATACTTACAAGGGTCTAATCAGCAATCGCGAGGAAGAGAATGATGTCTACTACATAGGTGATTCCAAATACTACAAGATAGGCAGCGACCCCAAAGGAGAGGCTGTTTACAAGCAATATACCTACGCCCGCAACGTCATCCAGTGGAATTTAAATCTGTTCCTGGACGAAAAAAGTAAAGACAGCGAGAAAGACCGTTATAAGAATATACGGCTCAGAGATGATATTACAGAGGGATACAATGTAATACCCAATTTCTTCGTGTCAGCCAACATCAATCCTGCGACGCTTTCGTACGAAGACAAGACAGAGGAGCATAAGAAACAGCCACCTATCAGCCGCCATTTCAACAATCGTCTATACGACAGGGATACCCTTATCCTCTCGCATTATGACGTGAACTTCCTTTATGTTCTATCATTGTATGCAAGGAATAACGCAGGTGCGAAAGAGGCTTACAGAAGTTCTGTCAGGGAGAAGTTCCGCAAGTCGATACAGGATATACTGAATAAGTCATTCAAGTTTTATGCTATGGAGGCTCATGCTGATGTGGACAGCGTGAAATATCTGAAAGAACATTTCAAGGATGTGGTGGGTAAGGTATTCTCACCATATCAGAACGATAACATCTACTCGCTGGCACTTGACATGTCAGATCCCGAAAGTGAGCCGCTTCTTGACAAACTAAAAGAGGATTTCTATGTGGCCGAGTGCAAGCTGGGAGACGAACCGTCAAATGTTATACAGCGTGCAAGAGAACAGTTTGGCGGAGCTGTCAGAAAGGTTGTCTTTGACGGCTGCTTCCTGACATGTTTAGTCCGTAAGAACGAAGAAGGCGAGGATATGGACGAGAAACTCATCAGGCTGTATGATTTGTTCTCGACACATCAGGCAGAGGGTAAGACATACGTTATGCTCAATATGCCCAGCGGGTCTATCAACGAGGTGAAATACCTGTTGCCGATAGTCAACAACTCTATTGATGGGTATTACGAAATCGCGAAAGTGGGATTTGGTACGAGAACCAAGAAAACCAAGGATGGCCAGCAAATATCAGGTTATCCCACCCTCCGCATAACCATTGGCAAGTATCACCCCTTTGACCGCACATATACCAACGGAATTGTGCCTAACATGTCCAACCAGATATGGACACCCCAATACCTCAAGGAACACATCTTCGACAAGACCAACGCCTACGCCCCTGACGAAGATGTTCTCCTCGCCCAAGAGCCAGAAACGGGATACGGATATGTAGAACCAGAGGATTGGGACTACATCGAAGAGCTGGATTAAGCAACCAATCAATTATCATAATTATATGGCACATAACGTACTCATATTAGGAAATGGTTTTGATATCGACTTGGGCTATAAAACCAAGTATTCAGACTTTGTCAATTCTGAATATTGGCCCTTCAAAGAAAAAGACCTTGCAGCCATTGGTGTACCCAATTTGCGGAACTATGTTTATGACTTTACAGAAAGCCATCGAGATGAACTTGGTAAAGTAAGGTGGATTGACATAGAACAATTGCTTCGAGATTATGCGGTTTCAAAGAATGAAACCGACACGTTTAATAGCGAGATAGTTAAATCAGACAAAGATACGTACAACCTGCTAGTCGCTAAATTTGGAGAATACATAAGGGCCGTTCAGCATTCAGGGCGTAATATCCATTACGAATTCTATCCTTCGTATCAGTTAGTTGACGCTATTTCTCAATCAGCTATAACTTGGAAAGGTTTTACGTTTAATTATACTGATTCAGAGGCGATAATATATTTTATGATTAATGAGAAAAAAGGGAATAAATATCAACTGCCCTTCTTTCACATTCACGGAAGGGTAGAAATGCCAGATGGAGATATTTCGTTGATACTCGGCATTGATGATGTTGATATACCCAAAGAATATAAATTCTTGCGTAAATCATGGAACAAGAACTTTAATAGTCACACATTGGATGACGAAATAGTGGCCGCAGAAAACATTGTGTTCTTTGGATTATCATTTGGTCAGATAGACAGAGAATACTTTCGAGACTTTTTCAACACAATAATCAGTGATTATAGACCAGGCTTGAAAAGAAAGGGATTACACATAATCACTTATGACGAACATTCAAGACTTGATATTATGGAAAACCTCGAGGGGCTTGGTGTTCAAATGTCAAAACTCAAAAAAGCCATGGATGTAAATTTCTACTTGACGTCAGAAATGGACAGAGCACAAGAAATCGATCGATACAAAGAACTTTGCCGCAACATCAAGGAGCAACAATGATACAAAAAATTATTATTCGTAATTACAAAGGTATAAAGTCATTGGAGTTAGACTTTAACGAGTTCCGCACTATATTGGTGGGGAATAATGGCGTCGGCAAATCAACCATAATAGAAGCTCTTCAACTTGCTCTTGGAGGAGATAATAAGGTTGAGTTAACACTATTTTCATTTCATAAATCTTGTTGGAATGTATCCAATAGGGAAATATCCAACTTACCTAAAATAGAGATTGAGGTCTATTTTTCTAAAAAGGTAGATTACCCAGATTTTAGAGGTAAAAATAATTTGTTGACGGAAGAACACCCTGGCCTCAGATTCACTTATGAATTTGATGAGGCATATGAAGAATTATACCTGAAAACCACGCATGATTTTGTGCCATGTGAATATTATCATACTACAAGGCATTGGTTTAGTGGACAGGTTGCAAAAACAATGTTGCTGCCATTCAAATTGTTTATCATCGATTCATCAAATTCATTCTTTAATAGTAGACCAAGACAGTTCTTGGCAAGACTTTTAGAAGATGATGCGGATGATTTTAGGCCTCAAATGTTGAGTTGTTTGGCTGGCATGAGGGATACTTTTGAAAAAGATAACAAGGTAAAATCTTTTAATAAAGAACTAACACGGCGGGCACAAAAGATAAAGAATGAATTAGGAGTGTCCATTGACTTGATTTCAAAGAATTCATATTCATCAATTCTTGCTCCTATGGTTAATGGCATCCCCTTTGAAAATGCTGGATTGGGAGAACAATGTATCGTAAAAACACTATTATCTCTTGGGGATGATGATAGTGGGAAGCCTAGGATATTGATTGTTGAAGAACCAGAAACGCACCTTTCTCACACAATGATGTATAGCTTGATGAAATTGCTTGAAGAGAAGGTTAATAATCAGGTTATAATAACAACTCATAGTAGCTTTGTCGCCAACAGAATGGAGCTGGACAACCTTGTAGTTCTATCCAAGGATAATGTTGGGAATGTAATTTCCCAAAATCTACAACAAGACTTAAAGGATAAAGAATATAATTACTTCTTTAAATCAACAAATTATGCAACTTTACGTCTTATATTATGTAATGCAGCAATCTTGGTTGAGGGGCCAACAGATGAGATAATCTGCAACTACTATATGAGACAAATAAACAGAGATATGTTTCATAATGGGGTTGAACTGATGGCAGTAGGAGGTGTGTCATTTGGATATTTTGTAGAATTGGCAAAGGATTTAAAGATAAGAGTAGCAATTGTTAGGGATAGAGACAAAAAAACTCGACAATATTATGAAACTCTTTATAATATAAGTGCAGGTGTTGATAATGTTCGTGTCTTTTTAGATGAAAATTGTTCGACACTTGAACCTTCCTTTGTTGAAGCAAACAAGAATAGGGTTCAAGAATTGAGTGACGCGGTTAGAATAAAAAAAGAACAGAGAGATTCCATTGATTCACTCACTAATTTTATGACTGCCAATAAAACAGAGTGGGCATTTAGGCTCATGAGGGGAACCGAACAATTTGAGGTTCCACAATATATTAAAGACGCCTTTTGCTGGATTGATGGTAAATAAGAAGTGTTTAATTGCCGCCGCTGGTTCTGGTAAGACAACTTATCTTGTCAATCAGATTTGGGAATATTTTCATAATGCCCCAGCTATTCTAGTTACATTTACTACAACCAATCAACAGAATATCTGCGATAAAATAAGAAAGAAATATGGGTATCATCCGTCTCGTATTAAGGTTATGGGATGGTACGAATTTGTATTCAAATATTTTATTTTACCCTATAAAACTGATGCTTTACCAGAACTAAATACAATCCCTATATCATTGCTCTTCGATGCTGACTATTCCCGTACGCGGCTAACAAATGATGGAAGAAGAGTGTCTAAATATAAGAAGGATGATGTAAAAGGAAAGTTCTTTTCTGATGGATGGCGAATACATAAAGACCTGGTCTCAGAATTCGCTTGTTTATGTGCAAAAGGTAATGAGAGCTCCATCGCTAGGCGTCTGGACGAATCTGCTGATATTATATGTTTTGATGAATCGCAGGACTTTGGCGGCCCTGATTATAAAATTATAAAAATAATCGCGAAGTTATATAAAGGAACCGTGTTATTGGCAACAGATCCAAGACAGCATATCTATACAACTACAAAATATGGAGGAAAAGATAGTGGTAAAATAGATACCTATATACAAAATAAGATATGGACAAAAAGAAACAAATATATTGAAATCGATGATACTACTTTGTCCAAATCTCATAGATGTATCGAGCCTATATGTGCTTTGGCAACAACACTATTTACTTCCATGACGCCGACAGAACCATGCTCATGTCCAGATTGTGAGGCAAGACGTAATGAATATAGTGGTCTTAAAGGGGTATTTGCCGTTATGGAAGATGATATTCAGGAGTTTGCTGATACCCACAATCCACTCAATCTCATCTATGATAGACGTGAAAGCTCTTTGGTCGTTGGTAAATATATGACAATGGGGGATTCAAAGGGGACTGAATCAGATGTTGTTTTATTATATCCAACGAAAGAAATGGCGAAGTTCTTATTCCAAAATCGTAATGTTGTCTTGGCTGAAATGACAAGGAACAAGTTATATGTAGCAACTACAAGAGCACGTTATCTTATAGGAATTGTTTTTAGAAACCGATATGAATTCAACAATACATTAATTCCAATTTGGCAACGGTGAAGCAGAAATAAATATAGGCAGCAGACGGGTTATAGTTCCAGTTCTGCTGCCTTTGTTATTTTAGATCAAATGGAGTTTGTTCTGTCAATAAGATTTCATCAGGTTAAAATGACTAGGGTTTCAATTACGAAACTACGAAAACTTTCGTAATTTACGATAACAATTCAATCTTCTTTGAATAGTGCCTTGATAGTATCCTCTGGACTGTCCTGTAATTGACTTCAATACCAATCTCCTTACATAAACTTTCTATATCACGGCTGCTTCTTGTGGGGTCTTCTTCATAGAACTTAATGACATGTCCGTTCCGGACCTGCTTGTCTGTCTGGTATGGAATATCGTTCTCTTCCAGCCATTTCTTCAATGTATTGACGGTTGTTCTCACTCCATAATCCCTGAACGCACGAATGTTCTCCTCAACTGTCAGGGAACAATCATATAATGAGCCAAAGTCATCACATTTCATCTGTTTACGTATGTGGTTCGTAATACTCAACCAGTTATCCATACCTCTTTCCAGCCAGTAGTTCTTGTCTATCTTGAATGACTTCTTTACGGGTTTGACATGTATATTCCCAATGTTGTTCCATACTTCCTTACACTTATTGATTATAAACATGTTGTCGAGCTGTTTGTCTGAATTGTCAAAATTCCTATACACTTCTGTTGTCGCCAGATAAACAAGATATTCTTTGGTTATGTCCGGTACTATTTTCATAAAGTGAATGATGTCCAGCCATAACATGGTTGACCTGAAACCTTCCTTGATTTTAGGAATATATGGTCTTTGTCGTTCTGTGTCCCATCTGTATTGTGATGTGGGTACTACATAATACTCATCATTACGTAAGTCGACAAATCCGTTTACATACCTTGTGGGGTCAATTTCTGTCTGTGTTATGTATAGATAGACTGATGAATATTCTGCTATGAACTGACTACGTTTCATCAAGTACATGTCTTGGAGAAATTGACAATCAAGGTTGAATGAATTGTCTATTGACTTATCTTGGGACAAATCTTTCTCTACTGATATATTGTATTGAGGGATGTGAGATTTATGAGTGGAACTCATTTTGTCCCACTCTTTGATTTCATGTCTTTCACTATCATTGTTATTAATGAAATCACTTACCTTATAGGTTATACCATAATCATAGAACTCATAGTGAGGGAGAAAAGAATTTGAGGTAAACATAACCCTATGACAATCCCTTGCCTGTTTATCAACATGTTCATTATAATCCTCTGTCAGTGAATTAAAGACTTCATTAAAGTTGTTCTCCCCATAGATTATTTCATCAAAGAAATATAGCAGATGATAACAGTACATGTTTCCCTTTTTCTCTGTGAGATTAGAGAAAGTAGTATGTAGCACAGAAGGTTTATATTTAATCATGTCAACGAAATCAGATGGAGGTATATTACATTTATCTATATCAACACAAATGAATTGGGTACCCAGATAGTTGTTTGACATGTAATGATTGGTTCTGTCAAAAACATCATCCTTGTAAAGATAGGTTATGGTAGTTCCTTTCCCTATCATTTCCCTGATTTTATCATTACTGAAATCTTCTGTCTTGAATTTCAGTCCCTTGAAATACCGTGTTTTTTCCTGTTGTGTGTCCGGTTTATTCTTTAATCGTTTACTCCCTACGGAAATCCTCATGTTATTAAAACTTTCTTATATAGACTAAATATAACAAGCTTTTTAGAAAAGAATTTTGAAGGAGACCATTAGTTATATTATATAGATTATTGAAAATTGGACATCCAGTCTGGTTTTGCATATCAAGGAGGATAAAATTGTATATTGTTGGTTTCTAATAACTTATTTTATTGTTGGTTGCTTGACAAAAGAATATACATATTCAAATCAGACCCTTAGTGCGTCTTACTAAATTTGATACACATTAAAACAGGATAGAGACCATAAAATCGGCATAAAACAATGAAAATGAACACCATTATTATTCTTCTTACGTTTTGTTATATTTAATTTGATGGTCAACTAATTGACCAGACTTTTTATATGATAAATTATAGAATTTATGAAGACTTTGACGGAGTCAAAGAAGAGGTGATTACGAAAGAGGAGGAAATAGAGGAATTCATGAACCTCCCTTATGATGAACAGTTGAGGGTATATTTTCAAAAAGGAAGTAGACCTATGAAACGTATCGTACGATATGAGAATTCAGAGAAGTATCTGTCATTGGAAAGTGTAGTAGGTGAAGTGGAGTTTACTGGAACGAAGTTTTTTGTGAAACATTCCATTGGGAACAAATTTCTGTACAAGAAGGAGAACAAAAAAACTTTTTCAAGGTATGACAGAGATATGTTATTACGCGACCTTATATTGTTCCCTAGATTTGACTGGATAAAGAATGAATATGAGAAAAAACATATTCATGGTAAAGTTCTTAGTAATTCAGTCGTGCGGGATATTCTCGCAGGAAAACTTACTAATGTGGAGATTGTTGTCAAAACATATCTTAAAACGCTTCATCTCAAAGATATTGACTGGAAGGTCTATGTAAAGTATCTGTCTACATTTGACAATGTCCCTGTCTATTGGTTGAAAGCCTGTACAACCGATGTGAATGAAGCAATGAAAAAAATCATTGAAGGACAACCATATCATTTTAAAGACATGGTCAAACAAGCTTTGTCCCTTGGAAGAACAATCAATCCCAAATGGTCAGAAAAAAGAATGGACGAAGAACATACCAATATGACACATTTACTTATGAAGAAGGAAATTGACCATAAGGAACAGATACCTATATATAAGGAATGTCCAGTTTTTGACTATCCATGTCATATTCTCAACACAGAACAAGAGGTATTTCAAGAAGGTCTTGACATGCACCACTGTATATACACATGCTACTGGAAAAGAATAAAGAACAAAGAATATCTGGGACTGTCGTTCTATGAGCCAGAAAGATTTACCCTCGGGTTGAAAAGAACTAATGGTAAATTTGAGTTTGACCAAACCTATCTGATATACGACAAGGAGATTGGTCAGGCGTCAATTGATATGATTAATAAATTTCTTAATGATGATGTTGTGGTTGAGCAGATAACTAAATTTGGACAGGACAATCCAACTCTTACCTCTATTGTTCCCAAAGTTGAAGAAGTTGAAGATGTTGATAACGACCTACCGTTCTGATTATAATACATACATATTTCTTTCATCCCCAAAGAGAACTAAAAATCTCCTTGGGGATTTTTCATAATTGGCTGGTTGCGAAAATATTCGTAAATTTGTATTCATCCTAAAATCCGCAACTATCATCCAATACACGATTAAGGGTAGATTTA
>ERZ1673698.1285-NODE-1285-length-25642-cov-10.380271_pt1 | contig 25642 bp, 28 predicted proteins | sample MGYA00580228_ERZ1673698 | MGnify/ENA primary metagenome ERZ1673698 (study PRJEB41218, sample SAMN15661768) | gut metagenome | host: Homo sapiens | place: Canada: London | collected 2015-08-20/2019-03-30 | study: EMG produced TPA metagenomics assembly of... | reverse complement strand
CTTGGGAGGGCTTGAGGCTATCTTATAAGAGACTGTTGGTTGTGTCCTTAGGGGAGCTGTTATTGAGAATACCTCTCATTGTCACTTGGGAGGGCTTGAGGCTATCTTATAAGAGACTGTTGGTTGTGTCCTTAGGGGACACCTGAGAATGATTCTCATTCTCATCTATCTGTAGCTGTGGGCTACCCTGTGGCATTCGTTGCACCCTTCGTTTCTGGTGGTGTTAGGACGGATAGGACACCTTAGGGTTTCCCCTAGTAAACTCTTTATTAACTTTTCGATTTGGGGTGTGCTATAGTTCGAGCCATGGACAGACAGCTCTGTTCAATGTTTATTCACTCAGTATTAAGGAGATTGAGAATGCTTAATCTTAAAGAATACCTGATTGTATTCATTGGAATTGCGATCATTCTGGGAATTTTCCCCTTGTTTGTCTTTATTTGCAAACTTATGGGAATCTATTACTAAAAGGCTACGAAATGGAAGAAATTAAGGATATTGAAGACACCGCAGGCACTCCAGAGGAGGCCACACACTACCATGGGGCAGTGGAACCTATTGAACTCATGCAATCTATCCTAACGCCTGATGAGTTCAAAGGATTCCTAAAGGGTAACTGCATTAAGTATGCCTTCAGGGCAGGAAGGAAGGCAGGAGAGTCTGCAGAGAAAGACAGGAACAAGTTTCTTGTTTACTCTCAGTGGCTCTACAATTATCAGCATGGAGGAACAATCGATTAAGACACCCGACAATTAGTGTACACTTAAATAACTCACAATTAGTGTACCCTAGTAGAGAGAAGAGAGAAGAGAGAAGGGTACCTAAGGTTAACTAACAGTGTTAACCTAGGTACTCTTACATTAACACCTATAATAATTATCTTTATATAACCTTATAAAGACTTACTAAAGACTTACTAAAGGTATCCCCTATGTCTTACTATGAAAACATGGATAAGTTCTCTATTGATGAGAACTCATACGATGACTTGTGTCTTACCTATGGGAAACATAGGGTAGATCGCGAAGTAGCCTTAGAACTTGAAAGCAAAGAGAACGCATTTAATGCGTTCATGTCTAAGAGAAATAAGGCCATTGCAGACAATAACCTCACCAACATCGGCACTGCTAAAATTCTTTTGTCTGAGTCCATTCCCGCCATGTCTAAGGGCTTGCAAGACTGGTTCGATAAAGTCAATAACGGCAAGAGCGGCAGAAAGCATACTGCGGCTACTCTTATCAAAACCCTGAATGCAGACGAAATTGCCTTTATCGTGTCTAAAACAATCCTGTCTAATTCTATGGCCCGTGTCGGCCTTACCCATCTTTCGATGAAAGTAGGCGAAGCCATTGAGGATGAGGTTAGGTTTAACACTGTCCTTTCCTCTATGTCCCCTAGGGAAGTCCAGTCCTTTAAGGCAGGAATTGATAAGCGTATTGCCTTTCAGTTTAAAAAGAGATACGCCATTCAGAAGGAGAGGTATTTGGCAGAGGAAGGCCGGCTCAAGCTGTGGGACAAGTGGGGTAGCACTGAGAAATGTATTGTCGGTATGAAAATGGTTGAACTGTTTGCAGTCCATACTAAGCTAATTCGTATCATCAAAAACTTCGTTAATGGAAACATTCAGTATTCCGTTGAACTTAATGAAGAGATTGCTACATACATTGAGCATCAAGACACCTACCTTGCGGATCTCATGATGGAACATCGCCCTATGGTTATCCCGCCCAAGCCGTGGACTACGCCGTTTGATGGTGGTTACTACATCAACCTCAAAAAGCCCTTACAGCTTGTCCGTATGTCTGCTAAGGACTGTGATTCTTTGTACTCGGATGTTGACATGCCGAATGTCTACAAGGCTGTGAATGCTATTCAGAATACGGCATGGCACATCAATGCTAAGGTGCTTGAAGTAGCTAACGCTATATGCTCTTGGGAGCACATCCCTGATGCTCTAGAGATGCCTACAGCGAATCCCGCGGAGCCTCCTGTTCGCCCTATTGAGGCAGACACTGACGAAGCCACACAACGCGAGTGGAGGCAAGCTATGACGCACTACTATCAGGAGGATAATAAGCGTAAGGCCAAGAGGATCCTAGTAAACTGCATCCTCAAGCTTGCCAACGACTTCAAGGATGATGAAGCGATTTATTTCCCGCATAACCTTGATTTCCGTGGGCGTGTCTATCCTGTGACTCTGATTCACCCCCAAGGCAATGACTTTATGAAATCAATGCTTGAGTTCTCCGAAGGTGTTGAACTGGGGAAGGATGGCCATACGTGGCTTGCCTTTCAAGGTGCCAACATGTGGGGTCTTGATAAAAAGCCCTTTGAGGAGCGTATTGCGTGGGTATATACCAACTCCGACATGATTGTGAGCATTGCAGAGAAACCTCTGGATAATCTGCAATGGACTGAGGCTGACAGTCCTTGGGAATTCCTTGCATTCTGCTTTGAGTGGAACGAGTACCTAAAAACCGGGGAATCCTTCAAGTCTAGGCTCGCTGTAGCCTTTGACGGCTCCTGCTCTGGCTTGCAACACTTCTCTGCTATGCTCCGTGACTCTGTTGGTGGGGAAGCCGTCAACCTCAAGCCTGATGACCATGTTCATGACATCTATGGTATCGTTGCGGAGAAGGTCAAGGAGCTCCTTAAGCGAGACATTCAGGAAGGCACAGGTGACACTATGGAAACCCTTGAGGATGGCTCTAGCTATCTCAAGAAGGGTACCAAGAGTCTTGCGAAGGAATGGCTTGACCATGGGATTTCTCGTAGTGTCACCAAGCGTCCTACGATGACTCTCTGCTATGGTGCTAGCAAGTTCGGGTTTGCAGACCAAATCCTTGAAGATACTGTCTATCCCGCATTGGCTCACAATCCCCTGTCTTTCTCTAAGCCGTCTCAGTCTGCCCGTTACATGGCAGGGCTTATCTGGGATTCTCTTAAGGGTGTCGTGGTCAAGGCTGTGGAGGCTATGGAATGGCTTCAGACTGCCTCAGGTCTCCTCGCAAAGGATAAAAACATTGAAGGCAAGAACCTTCCTACCACTTGGATTACCCCTGCAGGCTTCCCCGTAAAGCAGAAGTACCCCAAGATGAAGATTAAGCGTCTCAAGTCTGTCCTTTCGGGATCTATTAAGATTTTTGACACAACCTCTGGCGAATCTGAGGATGTTCAGGAGGGTGCATTCTTCCGTCCTAACCTGATGGAACCTACTGGGGAGATTGACAGTCGCAAGCAGAAGCAGGGTATTGCCCCTAACTTTGTTCACAGCATGGACGCCTCTCACTTGATGCTTACTGTCTGTGCTTGTGTCGACAAGGGTGTCAATGCCTTCGCTATGATTCATGACTCCTACGGTGTCCCCGCAGGTCATGGCTCCGTCATGTTTACCACTGTTCGAGAAGTCTTTGTAAGTACCTATACGGAGAACGATGTATTGCAGGATCTTCACGATCATATTTGCAACCTGCTGTCTCCGAAGATGCTAAAGGATCTCCCCGAAGTGCCGACTAAGGGTGATCTTGACCTTGAATGTGCTAAAGAGTCCATGTACGCCTTTAGCTAGACTTTAACTGAAACCCATTAATGTACGCTAGTAGAGAGAAGAGCCTAGGGTTCTCCTCTCTACTTTCATATCTAAGCTAGCACAGCTAACAAAATCAATTGTGTACGCTAGTAGAGAGAAGCTAGTTCACTAGCAGAAGAGAACAGGAACCTCTCAAGTACACACTCAAAGGAAACACATACTATGAACGATATTCGACTCACCACCCCCAAGGGCTATGCACAGTATCCTTACCTTAAGGATCCTGACACCAAGTTCAACCCTGACGGTGACTACAAGGTAAACCTTGCTATGGACGATAACGAAGCCACTGGCAAGCTCGTCGCAAAGCTTCAGCAGATGCTCGAAGACTTTTACGATAACGATGAGGAAGTTGCTAAGGCTGTTGCCAAGGGACGCAAGGTTGTTATGTCTGACATCTACGAGAACGACGAAGAAGGACGCATTGTTCTTAAGTTCAAGCAGAAGGCCAAGATCACCAAGAAGAACGGCGAAAAGATCAACATCAAGCTCCCGCAGTTTGACTCCCGTGGCAAGCCCATGGAAGCGGCTAATATTGGCCGTGACTCTGTCATCAAGGTTAACTTCTCTGTTCGCCCGTACTACCTCCCGACTACCAAGACTTGCGGCCTATCGCTCCGCCCTGTGGCCATTCAGGTGATTCAGCTCAATGAATTCTCTGGTGGTGGTACTGCAGAATCCTATGGCTTCAGCGATGAGGGGGAAGGATATGAGGCTCCCTCTAAGGAACCGTGGGAGGAACTTGAGGGCGATGAAAACCCGTCTGACTTCTAATCTCTAATTAAAGAACATAAAAATGACCAAGTACAAGCTTACTGAAAAGGCTATTGCTGAAAAGTTCGACATGCTTTGTGGGCTCACTATCGACATGATTAACCTCAGGGTCAATGAGGTTATTGCGGAAAGAGTAAGTAACGGTGCCCTTATTCCTGTTCCTTATCGCATGATTGTTGAACTCTCTCGTATGGATGTTGTTTTCAAGGATCCTGATATGAATAAGCTGTTCGGTATTCTGAACTCCTACAAGTTCCAAGTCTATAGTGATGATCTTGAAGAAGAAGAAGAAGAAGAAGAGTTCCCCAAGGAACTCAAGAAGATCACTACGGGTGTCTGGTACGATGTCGAAGACATCATCAACGATGAGTACGATATTGAGGAAGCCATTGGTGATGCCGTTGATGTTCTGGCTTGTGAAGCAAGTGCGACCGACTTGAAATATAAGGATAACTTTACTGGCAGTCATCGCAAGTATCGAGTTGGGTATCTTGATAGTAACGGCGATGGTTATTTCCTTTCCTCTCGCAGTGAGGAGCTCCCCCTTAAAAACTTTGTGCGTCTCATGTTTATCCCTGCAGAGACTCCTAAGGAAGAATAATACACATGACAACCCGCAAGGCCGTCTACAGCTACAAGAGGCGGCATAATACGGGTACTTACAGGTCAGGTCTTGAGGAGGTCAATAGTGATCTTCTCAAGACCTTTTCAATTGAACCTAACTACGAGCAATATTATCTTGAGTATGTAGTACCCGAAAGCAAACACAAGTACACCCCTGATTTCGTCCTTCCTAATGGAATCATTGTTGAGACCAAGGGAGTATGGGACGCAGAGGACAGAAAGAAACACCTGCTCATTAAAGAGCAACATCCTAACCTAGACATTCGTTTTGTCTTTAGTAGGTCAGCTACTCCTATCTACAAGGGATCTAAGACTACCTACGCATCATTCTGTGACAAGAATGGGATCCCCTATGCAGACAAAAAGATCCCTGAGGAATGGCTTAATGAGCCAGTAAAGAAAATCCCTAGGGGTGTCTTGTTTGATAAGAAGAAGAAGAGTAAAAATGACCGTTAACTATAAGAAACCTTACATTGAGACTCACAAGAGTTTCATTAATTACAAGTCAAGACCTGAAACCAAATTCATTGTTGTTCACTGCTCTGCTACACAACCCAAAGATTCCTATGATTGGAAGACGATTGATCAGATGCACCGACAGCAAGGATGGCTCGGTATTGGCTATCACTTTGTCATTAAGACCGATGGCACTATTCAGGAGGGTAGATCCCTGAATGCCGTTGGTTCACATGTCAAAGGGCACAATAGCGATTCCGTAGGTATCTGCCTGATCGGTGGCATTGATCGTAACGGCAAGTCCTCTGACAATTTCACTAAGGAGCAGAAGGATTCCCTTAGAGTCCTTATTGATTACCTGAGAGGAGTCTATAACGATGAGGTCACTGTATGTGGTCATCGAGATTTTGAGGGAGTCCGTAAGGACTGTCCCTGTTTTGATGTTAAGTCGTGGTACGGTAAGGGTGCTAAGTTCCTTAAATTTTCTAAGAAAGAAACCTTTCTAGAGAAGGCAGGCCTTTCTAAGGCAGACTTTGAGGAATACAATGGTTGCATTGATGACGTACAAGAGGGCGATCTCGTCTATGTAGGCTATTAGTGTACGCTAGTAGAGAGAAGCAACATGCTTAGATACGTTAAAGCCATTATCATTGGTGTTGCATTCTTTGTTGGTTTGTACCTAGGATCTTCCTATGAAGAGAACAAGTATAGGGAGATCCTAGTATCAACCCAACAAGAGTACATTGCAAAGCTTGATGAGGTAACCAAAGGAAAAGATGCAACGATTAACTTACTTCTTAAAGACATGGCTACCACTGATGCTTTGCAATCTGCTCTTGATAAGCGGATTAGCAGGTTGCAATACAACATCAACAGTGGAAACAAAGCCATCATGCAACATACCGACAGAGTTACTGCAGAGTCAGTCGTCCAATGTAGACAACTATTGTCAGAAGGTGCAGAGCTACACGGAGAAGGTGTTAAGGTACTCAGAGACACCAACAGACGACTTGAAGCAATAATCAACTTACATAAGAATTCCTCTCCTTAATTCAGTTGGAAAGAATGACAGCCTTCTAAGCTGTAAGTCACAGGTTCGAATCCTGTAGGAGAGACCAATTTAGGAAGTATGGCAGAGTGGCTTAATGCAACGGTCTTGAAAACCGTCAGTCGTATAAGGCTCGTAGGTTCGAATCCTACTACTTCCGCCAAATAAATTATTGACAACAACAATAATACAAAATATGCGGATGTGGTGTAATTGGTAACACAATAGCCTTCCAAGCTACCTCTCCTTAGCTCAGTTCGAATCCTGTAGGAGAGGTCAAATTAGATCCGAAAGGGGGGCAACGGTTACCCCACAGAAAAATACCCTAGTGGCGAAATGGTATACGTAACTGAATTAGAATCAGTGGAGAAGCAAGGCTCGTGAGGGTTCGATTCCCTCCTAGGGTACCATTTATTTTTTTAAAAAAGAGAGGCAATTATGCAGACTCAGAAGGAACTTGATCGAATGGAATCTGATTGGGAAGCTCGTTGGGAAGACGAGTATCAGGAGTATCTTGAATCTCTTGATGAAGAAGACGAGGAAGATGACGACGATGAGGACGATGAAGAATGAATATTTGTACTGCTAAGTGTCTCGTTCATCATGAAAACCTGTGGACTTTCGAGCTGACTTATCCTCGATATATCCATAGTGAGTTTATGACGCATCGTTGTCTCACAGCTGATACAGTGCTAACTTTTGATCTTCCTAGTGGGAGCAGGGGTAGTAAACACAGATCCTATCAAATGACACTGGGAGATTTTTGGGATAAGTGGGAAAACGGAAGTGCCCCTCATGCGACTAGATGGGGTGGCTCCAGACGCTATGACATGAAGGGTAGGCTGAATAAGATGAGACTTCGCTCAGTGGACGAATCTACGATGGAAGTCACACATACAACAATTACTGATTGTTGGAAGGTTGGCATTAAGCCTGTGTACAAGCTTACGGCAGGAGACTTTTCCATCACCTGTACCGCGGATCATCTAATCCTTACAGATAGCGGCTGGAAGGAATTGCAGGACATTGATATCGGTAAGGATAAAGTGTACTGTAACACTCGTAAGAAATACACAGAACCTTATTTTGATCCATACAAGAAGATTAATGGAGAATGGGTTTCTCGTTGGAATGAAAAGGTTAAGCCTGAAGTATTTGAAAGGCAGGAGTTTAGATGTGCTGATTGTGGTGCTGAGAACAAGCCTTTAGAAATTCATCACGTGATTCCGAGGCATGAAAACCCTGATCTTGCTTTTGACATTAATAATGTGGTCGCACTTTGTCAGGATTGTCATAATCTCAGGCACAGTAAGCAGGGTTGGCAAGGTGTTAGCCAATGTAATGTTATGGCAGTAGAGGTAGATTCCATTGAGTATGTCGGTGAAGAAGAGGTATTTGATATTACGGTTTCATCTGAATACCATAACTTCCTAGCAAACGGGATTACAGTGCATAACTGCTTCAGTCGTAATGCTAGTAGCTCCCGTGCTATCCCTGTGAAGCGTATGATTGAACAGGTGCGAAATAATCCTGTGATTCCTCCTAAGGTTTTCATGAATCAGAAGGGCATGGTGGGTGAGACAGAGGCCGATGTAGTCACTGCTACTGAATTCTATGCTCTTTGGGGTGAAGCCGCAGAGAATGCCTGCAAGACTGCTGAGATGATGGAACGCTTGGGTATCCACAAGCAACACGTCAACCGAATTCTTGAACCCTTCCAGTTCATTAAGGTGATCGTTACTGCCACTGAGTGGTACAACTTCTTTGCCCTTAGGCTTGCACCTGATGCACAGCCTGAAATCCGACAGCTTGCAAGAGTCATCTATGATGAGATGGATCGTTACCGTAACAAGGAAGTAGGTGTTCTTGAGGTTAGCATTCCTCGTAAGGACTGCCCTGATATCTTTGCTCGCATGGGTGCAGATAAGGTGCATACTATCGTGTCCCTTCCGTACATCACTGATGAGGATATTAAGGAGATTGGTAAGGATAATTACCGTCAGCTTATGAAGATCTCTGCCGCACGATGTGCCCGAGTGAGCTATAATAATCATGATGGTTCTAAGCCTGACCTTGAGAAGGATATGAAGCTGTACGATCACCTCTATGATGGCAGGCATTTGTCTCCTATGGAGCATGCTTGCATTCAAGATCCTGATTACCGCAAGTATGCTAATCTGAACGGTTGGAAGAGCCTTCGTTATCTCGTAGAAAACTACCTGTTGTAAAATGAAAGACTATCAAGAGAGTACGTTTCTTTATCATGAATCTTGTCCTAAGTGTGGCTCCTCTGACGCCTGTGGAGTCTTTAGCGATGGTCATCGTTATTGTTATTCTTGTAATTCGTATTTTAGAGCTGATGGGGAAGTAATCCATAAAAAGGAGAGTGCTATGTGTAAGGAATGTATTCCTCTTGATGATCTTGATGTGTCTTATCTTTCTGCAAGGAAGATCAATCAGGACACTTGTTCCAAGTTCAAGTACATGGTAGGAGACTACAAGGGAACTCCCTGTCAAGTAGCCAACTACTATGATGACAGTGGTAACATCGTAGGTCAGAAACTTAGGTTTCCTGATAAGACCTTTGCAGTCCTTGGTAAGATCTCTAATCGACTCTTTGGTTCTCAGTTGTGGTCTTCTGGTAAGAAGATTGTGATCACCGAGGGTGAGATTGACTGTCTTACTGTGAGTCAGCTTCAGTCTAACAAGTGGCCTGTTGTGAGCATCCCTAATGGGGCTCAAGCGGCTAAGAAGGCTATTGAAGATAACCTTGAGTACCTTGACAAGTTTGAAGAAGTGGTTCTCATGTTTGACATGGATGAACCTGGTCGTAAGGCTTGTGAAGAGTGTGCCAAGGTGTTGCCTGCGGGTAAGGCGTTCATTGCTAACCTTCCTTTTAAAGATCCCAATGAGTGTCTCCTTGAGGGAAAAGGCAGTGATGTTATTCAGGCTATCTGGAATGCCAAGCCTTATAGACCTGATGGGATTGTTGCGGGTACGGACTTGTATGAGAAGTGTGTAACCGACATTGATGATCTTAAGGATTCTGTGGAGTACCCTTGGGTTGCTCTTCAGAACAAAACTAAAGGAGCTAGACATGGCGAATTGTATGTCTTCACAAGTGGTAGTGGTATGGGTAAATCCACAATCCTCAGAGAACTCGAATACTACTTTGGTGTTCAAAGGGGAGAACTTTGCGGAATTGTTGCTCTTGAAGAATCTACTCGCAAAACTGGGATGGAGCTTATGTCAATTCACCTCAATAAGCGACTCATACTCGACCCTGAGTGTGCAGATGAAAGTGAACGAGGCAAAGCTTTTAACGAAACAATTGGGAATGGAAAATTCTTCCTATACGACCATTTTGGCTCACTTGATTCGGGTAATCTGCTTAGTAAGCTTAGGTTCATGATTGTGTCTCTCGGATGTAAGCGTATCTTCCTTGACCATATCTCCATTGTGGTCTCTGGTATGGACACTGATGAGGATGGTGGTGAACGTAAGGCTATTGACAAACTTATGACTAACCTTCGTTCCCTCGTGGAAGAGACAGGTGCTACAATGTTCGTAGTGTCTCACCTTAAGCGTCCTGAGAAGAAGGGACACGAAGAGGGGGCACAGGTGTCCTTGAGTCAACTTAGAGGGTCTGGGGCTATTGCACAGCTCTCTGATATGGTGATCGGTCTTGAGAGAAACCAACAGGGTGATAACCCTAATGTATTGACTCTCAGAGTCCTTAAGAATCGCTTTTGCGGCCTTACTGGTGTTAGTGGTTATCTCTACTATGACCAGAACACTGGTAGGCTCTCTGACTATGAGGCAGGCCCTGAGTGTCCCTTTGAGGATGAAGAAAATGAGTTTTAAAGAGTTTATTTCCCCGCTTACTTTCTGGCATTACGACAAGGACATGTCTCTTGCGGATCGTGTCCTCTCATGCTTTTGGACACTCCTGTTGCTTCCTATTGCCCCTGTGCTTCTAGCCGCTGAGCATGAGTATTCTGCTGAGTACAGAGACCTCAGCTGTCTGGTATTCAAGGTCTACGTGATTGCAATGTGGTTGATTACCATTATAGGAAGCTCCCTTCTGGTGTTTCTGTAGGATCTTTTAGCAAGGCTATTTAAGGAATAGAAAATGCTGACAATTAAAGACAAATTTATTGTGTTCGATATTGAAACTGATGGTTTGCTTGATACGACCAAGAGGTTTTGGTGTGGTTGGCTGTACGACTCCTATACTGATTTGTACACTGGTTACACTGATCTTGATGAGTTCTTCGATGCCCTGAATAAGTATGGTACTAGTGGGTACAGCATCGTTGGACACAATATTTGCAAATTCGACATCCCTGCTCTTAAGAAGCTCAAGGGGGAGAGGTTTGCATTTGATGTTCGAGATGTCTGTATTGACACTCTTGTACTTGCTCGTTTGATCTACTCGAATATCAAGGACACTGACGTTGGTCTTATGCGTTCTGGTAGGCTCCCTAAGGCTCTCTATGGTTCCCACAGCTTGAAGGCTTATGGTTACCGTATGGGTGAACTGAAGGGCACCTATGGCGAACATGAGGGTGCTTGGGACAAGTTTACTCATGAGATGTATGAGTACAACAAACAGGACGTTGTGGTTACCCTTAAGTTGTTCCAGAAGCTGATGGCAAAGGGTTACCCCCTTAAGGCAATCCAACTTGAGCATGACATTGCTTGGGTGATGGCTAAGCAGGAACGCAATGGGTTTGTCTTTGATAAGGATTCAGCAACCAAACTCTATTCCGAATTGGCAGGTAAGCGGCAGGTTCTTTATGAGAACCTTGTTTCAAAAGGTGGGTCTTGGACTGTCTATAAGGGAGACAAGATCTATAAGCGGGATAACGCTAAGCGCGGCATTAAGGCGGGTGTCCCTTATCCTCAGTATGAAGAGGTCACCTTTAACCCCAATAGTCGTCAACACATTGCCAAGGTTCTCATGGATCGAGGCTGGGAGCCTACTGAAATGACTCCTACAGGTGCCCCTAAGGTTGATGAAGAGACTCTGAAGACTGCTAAGGGTATTGATCTTACTGAGGACATCTTGGAGTATTTGCTTATTAACAAACGCATTGCACAGCTTGCTGAGGGTGACAATGCGTGGCTAAAGTTGATGAAGGATGATCCTGATGGTTACACTCGCATTCACGGTTCTGTTAATCCTAATGGGGCTGTCACTGGTCGTGCAACTCATGCTTATCCTAACGTTGCACAGGTACCTGCAGGGAGATCTCCCTATGGGGAGGAATGTAGGTCTCTTTTTAGAGTACCTACTGGATGGTATGAAGCGGGCATCGACGCTTCAGGTCTTGAGCTTAGGTGCTTTGCTCATTTTCTCTATCCTTATGACAATGGGGAATACGTGAATGAGATCTTGAATGGTGACATTCATACCCATAACCAGAAGATGGCAGGGTTGCCTACAAGAGACAACGCCAAGACGTTTATTTATGGCTTCCTTTATGGAGCAGGCGATGCCAAGATTGGCGAGATCGTTGGTGGATCTTCGGCTGATGGTAAGCGCCTAAAGGAGAAATTCTTTCAGTCTGTCCCTGCTATTAAGCAACTTCGACAAGACATCGAGAGAACTCTCATTACATCCTCTGAGTGGGTAGGAGGTGTCAATAAGGTAACTTGGAGGAAACGTGTTCACCCTGATAACAGCAATCTTAGTATTACTCACAGTATTCTTGGGCTTGATCGCCGCCTTGTTTATGTGCGAAGCCCTCACTCGGCTCTGAACACCATCCTGCAGTCTGCAGGTGCTCTTATTTGTAAGAAGTGGGTGTGCCTTGTTGAGGAGAATATGCGTAAAGCAGGATATAAACATGGTTGGGATGGAGACTTTGCCATGATGGCATGGGTGCATGATGAAGTACAGGTTGCCTGTAGAACCAAAGAGATTGCAGAAGACTGTGTACGAATTGCTCAGGAGTCTATGAGACAGACTCAGGAGTTCTTTAAGTTTAATTGTCAGTTGGATACTGAAGGTAAAATTGGAGATAACTGGTATGACTGCCACTAATAAGAAAATCAAAATCATTTTCTGGTACGAACGAGATGAGGACGGGAGTTACCTCAATGCCCGTCTGGAGACTCCTAATGGAGTCCGTGAGCTCTATGACACGACTACTGAAGAGGCTATTATTGAAGCACTTAAGGATGTCAACATTGAGCTTGAGACTGGTTACGACTGGGGTGACTATGAGGAGGACTACGAATAATGCACAAGTATCTTATGTTCCTTGGGTATATTGACGCTCATACCCCTAAGCTTCAGTCTGATTTCTGTCGATACAAAGCTAAGCTTGTAGCTGAGGCGGCATCTCGTGGTCACATTACGTGCTTCTGCTTTGGTAAGCCTACCAACAAGTGGCACCTGACTACTGAAGGTCTTGAGCTCTATAACTACCATAAGGATATCTACTATGGCCAAGCTATTGATTGACGGAGATATCCTTGCCTATAAGGCATCCTCTAGTGTCCAAAAGGACATCGACTGGGGTGATGGTCTTTGGACTTGCCATGCTTACCTTGAGGATGCCGTTGAGCAGTTTAGGAATCTTTTGGATAACATTTTGTTTGCCCTAAAGGAAACTACTCTTGAAGATTATTCTATTTCAGATATGATGTTTTTCTTCTCTGATGAGGATAATTTTAGAAAGCATTATCTTCCTGAATATAAGAGTAATCGAAGGAATTCCCGAAAGCCCACCTGTTATAAAGCCTTGATTGAATGGGTTTATAATAACCCTGAATATATCGTAATTAAACCTATTAAATATCTTGAGGCTGATGATGTAATTGGTATTTATGCCACTACCTATAATGACGCTATTATTGTGTCTATGGATAAGGATTTTAAGACTATTCCATCTAAATTCTTTGACTTTGGTAGGGGTGAATTTAAAGACATTACTGAAGATGAATCAAAGTATTGGCTCATGTATCAGACTCTCATTGGTGACACTACGGATGGCTATAAGGGATGTCCTACGTATGGACCTGTAAAGGCTAAGAGGCTCCTTGACGCTACTCCTGTGGAGTCCTATTGGGATGCTGTGGTCAAGGCTTATGAGAAGCAGGGGCTTACTGAAGACGATGCTCTTCTGCAGTGTACGATGGCTAGGATTCTCCGTAAGGAAGACTTCCTTAGGTTCACTGAAGGTGAGATCCCTCCTCTGTACAACCCCAAAATGTACTCCTAATACAACAAGACAAATTTTAATTAGTATCCCCTAGTAGACTAAGGAACACACAACTATGGAAGACAAGAATAACGTGGTTGACATTGATGAAGATTTCCCGTACATTCCTAAGGAGCTCCTTGAGAGAATCCAGAAGGACTTCGATATCCGTAAGATGATTTGGTACTCTGATGACCGTAATCTCCTTATGGGTATCCAACAGGTTATCTCTTATCTTGAAGATCATTATAATAAACAAACTAATTAATGGAGATAGCTAACTATGGGGGCTCTTTTTAAGAAGCCTAAGACTCCTGACATTAAGGTCAATGCTCCTGCTATTGAGAACCCTGTTCTTGAGCCTGAGGCACCTGAGCTTGGGGCTGAGGAATCTGAAGAACACAAAAAGAACAAGGGAAAGAAAGCCTTAAGGATTGACTATGTTGGTTCTGCACGAGGGACTAATCCCCTCTAGTAAGGTCTATAAGATTTGTGTCTTAAAAGGTAAAGAAGACATCAAGATCTTAGATTATATTTTTGATAAGGGAATTGAGCTGATTAAATACAATCCTAATTCCCTTCCGTTTGTCTCTAAGTATTCTAATAAGCATATTGTCTATGATTTTCTAAAGCAGATTGTCTTTTCAGAAGATAATAGCGGTTATTGTGTACTTAGTTGTTATGATAAGGATATGGAACTCGTGGGTGCATCCCTAGTGTCTTGGGGGAGTCCTTGGTATGCACCTACGAGTGTCCAAGTTATTAACGAAGAATGTACTGTAGCTTTTAAGCGAGGTGTTGGTTTAGCTAGAGCCTTGGCGTATGTCTTAGAAAAGACTGCAAAGGATAAAGGCTTTAAACTGGTAATGTTCTCTAATGCGAATCTCCCTAATAGAAAGATGTTGGAGAATACCTATGAGAAACACCTAGGTTATTCTTCATACAAAACATTTTATAAGGAAATTTAAATGGGATTCTCAATCAAGAAAGCCTTTAAGAGGGTGGCTAAGGTGGCTACCTTTGGTGCTTACCGTGGTGGCTCTGGCGGCGGTGGTGATGTTGAGGCACCTGCTCCTGAACTTGAATTGACCAATCAGGAAGGTGAAGCCGAGAAGAAGGAAGAAACTACCAAGGTTAAGTATCGCAAGGGTAAGAAGGCCCTGAAGATCACCAAGAATGACACCCCTGCTACTGGTGCAGGCCGTAACATTGTCTAAGGACTGGTAATGGAAGGTTGGAATGGCAACTAATACTGAACATACTGCAGGTAACATCCCTATTGAGGGTGCTAAGGTTACCTATGATAAGCTGACCACCGACCGAGATCCATATACTCAGAGAGCTGAGAAGTGTGCAACCTATACGATTCCTATGCTTTTCCCTAAGGAATCTGATGATGGTGGCACGAACTACACTACGCCGTATAATTCAGTAGGTGCTAGAGGTCTTAATAATCTTGCCTCTAAGCTTCTCTTGGCTCTCCTGCCTCCGAATCAGCCCTTCTTTAGACTTGGGCTTGACTCTGAATCAACCATCATGCTGAATGAATCTGGAGATACCCAGATGAAAGACAATCTTGAATATGGTCTTTCACTTATGGAACAGCAGATGATTAAGTATATGGAGTCTCAGTCTCTCAGACCTACTCTCTTTGAAGCAATCAAGCAGTTGGTCATTGCAGGTAATGCTCTCTTGTTTCTCCCTCCTGCTGAGGGTGGCATGAGATGCTATAGCCTTAGAGAGTATGTGGTACAGCGAGATGCTATTGGCAATGTCCTTCAGATTATTGCTAAGGACACTGTAGCTAGAGGCTCACTCCCTGATAACATCCAATCTTTGCTCCCTGAAACTGGTGACCAGTCTCTCAATGAGAAGGTGGATATTTATACGCATATCTACAGGGTTGCTGAAGGTGAAGGTTATCATTGGGAAACCTATCAGGAAATCGCAGGTGAGGTCATTGCAGGTTCTGAACAGCAGTACCCTGCCGGTAAGACTCCTTGGATTCCTTTGCGATTCACTAAGAAGGATGGTGAACATTATGGGCGATCCTTCGTTGAGGACTATTTGGGTGACTTGGTCTCTCTTGAGAACCTCTCTAAGGCAATTGTAGAGATGTCTATGGTTGCATCCAAGGTTCTCTATTTGGTTTCTCCTGCTTGTCAGACGAACATTAGAGCATTGGCTAAGGCTGAGAATGGTGCCTTCGTTAGGGGTCGACAGGAAGACGTAATTCCCATGCAGTTGAATAAGAGCATGGACATGTCTACTGTGTTGACTACGGCACAGCAGATTGAATCTCGCTTGTCTTACGCATTCCTTTTGAACTCTGCAGTTCAGAGTGGTGCGGCAGGTAGAGACAGAGTTACCGCAGAAGAGATTAGATACGTCGCAGGTGAACTTGAAGACACCTTGGGTGGTGTTTATTCCCTCTTGTCTCAGGAACTCCAGTATCCTCTTGTTGGCTGTGTCTTTAATCAGATGCAGTCTCAGGGTTTGCTTCCTGTGCTTGATGAGAGTATTGCTGAGATTGAACCAACGATTATTACGGGTGTTGATGCTCTTGGTAGAGGTCAGGATCTTAACAACCTTGCACAGGCGTTACAGATCATGCAACAGTTCCCTGAATTCCTTCAGGCTCTTAACGTAGGTAATTTGGCTACTAGAATCTTTGCGGCGGCTCATATTGACGCTACTGGTCTTGTGAAGACCCCTGAAGAACTTCAGGCAGAACAGCAGGCCGCTATGGAACAGTATGCACAACAGCAGGGTATTGACGCTTCTGCACAGATTGCTACTGAGGAAGCTAAATCACAAATGGAATAATAAATAATGGAAGACAATTCTCAAGTTTATGATACGCCGTCTCTTCAGCAGGAAGCTGAGGCTAATGGCATTGAAATCATGGAATCTAGCACTGACCAGATTCAGTATGATGACAATGAAGGTGTTCCCCCTGTCGAAACTGAGGGGGAAGAGCCTTCCACTAATACCGAAGAAAATGCTGAAGAAGGTGAAGAGTCTACTGCAGGTGGTAATAAGGAAGAAGGTGAGAAAGACCTTCAGGAAGAAGTAGACAAGCACAGTAAGGCCATTTCTTCGATTAAGGAAGACCTTAAGGGTAAGGGCGTCGACTTCAATAGTGCAGTCAAGGAATATGAGACCAAGGGTTCTCTTTCCGAAGAGACTATTGAAGCCCTCAATAAGGCAGGCTATCCTCCTGAAGTTATTGAAGCCTTTATTGAAGGTCGTGTTGCTATGGAGGAACGTTTCACCAAGGCTATTTATGAGTCTGTTGGTGGTGAAAATGAATACCGTAGCATTGCCAATTGGGCTTCTCAGAATCTCAATAAGAAGTCTATTGACGCCTTTAATCGAGCAATCGATAACAACAACATCAATGCAATCACTCTTATGCTTGAAGGTATGAAGGCTAAGATGGTTGCCAAGATGGGTACCGCCAAGAAGTCTATTCATGGTGGTGCATCAGCTCCTAATGGTTCACCTAAGGGTTACACTAGCAAGGCTGACATGATTAAGGCTATGTCTGATCCTCGTTATGGTCGTGATGCAGGGTATACCCGTAGGGTTGAACAGCAGATGTGGGCAACTAATTTTTAATTTTATTTAACAACAATCTTTAATTTTTAATAGGAAACTATAAACAATGGACGCTCTTGCCAATACTGGTATCTCTAATCCTGGTCAGAAGCTCTCTGAAAGTGATCGTAATGCTCTCTTTATGAAGGTTTTCTCAGGTGAAGTCCTGACTGCCTTCGCCCGTAATACCGTGATGATGTCTCGTCATCAGGTTCGAACGATTGACCATGGCAAGTCAGCTTCGTTCGCTGTTATGGGTCGTACCCGTGCTAAGTATCTTGCACCGGGTAGCTCTCTTGATGAGCAGCGTAATAAGTTTGAACACAATGAAAGGGTCATCGCTATTGATGGTCTTCTTACTGCTGACTGCCTCATCACTGATATTGATGATGCTATGAACCACTATGACGTTCGAGTTGAATACTCACGTCAGCTTGGTGAAGCCCTCGCTCAGTCTGCTGACTGTGCTATTATTAATGAACTTGCTAACATGGCCGCTAAGGATGCCGATGTTCCGGAAAATATTCCTGATAAAGTTACTGGTACCGAAAAGGTTAAGGGTACGGGCAAGGCTTTCGAGTTTGCAACGAAGCTTGACATTTCTCAGTCCGCTGAGTATGGCAATATGATCATTGAAGGTCTCCTTGCCGCTCGTGCCGCCTTTACGAAAAACTATGTTCCGATGGGTGACCGTTACTGCCTCCTGACGCCTGAAGGTTACTCTGCTCTTATTAAGGCTCTTATGCCTGACTCAGCCAACTATCAGGCTCTCTTCGATCCGAACTCTGGTAAGCTTCAGACGATTTGCGGTTTCGAAGTGGTTGAAGTTCCGCACCTCCTCAACGCTGGTGTTGATGGTAAGCATAAGCTCGATGAGAAGGTTACTACCGCTAATCTTCAGGGTATTGTCTTCCATCGTTCCGCTGTTGGTACGGTTAAGCTGAAGGATCTTGCTATGGAACGTGCCCGCCGTGCTGAATATCAGGCTGACCAGATCATTGCAAAGATGGCGATGGGTCACGGTGGTCTTCGTCCTGAAGCCGTTGGTATCTTTGTTCAGGAAGCTCAGGCCTAATAATGACTCTTGACAGAATCCACGAGGCTTATAGCAATACGTTTTTCTGTCAGTTGAGCAAGTGGGGTAGCACCCTCTCTCTTGAGGAGGCCAAGTCTCTTGGTCTCCCTGTCGATGACCCTGTTGACAAAGAGAAGGCTACCCCCACTAAGAGACCTGCTAGAAAGCCTGAAAACAATAACAATAAGGAAGAGTAATGATTATTACACCTAGTAATGAACTTGATGCTGTGAATGAAATCCTGTCGTCCGTAGGCTCAAGTCCTGTTAACTCACTTGAGGACGACCTTAATGTGGATGTATTGAATGCTAAACGCATCCTTAGTGCAGTTAGCACCGAAGTTCAATCTAGGGGTTATCGCTTCAATACTCTTAATAACGTTTATCTTACGCCCGATTCTGATACTGGGCTTGTGCCTTTTGCCCATGATTATATCAGGGTGTTTTCTTCAGGCTACAAGCTAGTTAACAGATCGGGCTATTTTTTCGACCTTGAGACGGATACCAATGAGTTCCCTGAAGGTCTTACTGTTACAGAACTTGTTAAGAAGCTTCCATTCGAAGAGCTTCCTGTTGTCTTCCGTAAGTACATTACGGTGAAAGCCGCAAGAACCTTTCAGGTAAAGTACCTGACTAGTGCTGATATTGATGCTTCACTTCAGTATGAAGAAGCTACTGCTTATGCAGACATTGTAGACTATGATCTTATGTCTGGCGAGTACAATATCTACAGTGGTGACTCGTTTATCTCTCAACAGATTCAGAGGAGCTAAGGTATGCCTTTGGTTTCTCAAAGTGTTCCCTCATTCAAGGGTGGTGTCTCTCAACAGCCTGACATTATCAGATTCCCTGATCAGGTTACTGAGCTTATCAATGGTTTCCCTAATGAGGTTGAAGGTCTCCAAAAGAGACCCCCTACGATCCACGTTAAGCGTATCTCGGACAAAGTAGATACTAGTAAGAAGAAGTATCACATTATCAATAGAGATGAAACAGAGCAGTACATCCTTCAGTTAGGCAGTGGTGAGTTTCAAGTGTTTGACCTTAACGGTAACGCTAGATCTTGCTCTTTTGAAACTGATGAGGATAGACAATATATCATTGCAGACAACCCGAAGGAATCCCTTAAGGCTGTTACTGTCGCTGACTACACCTTTGTCTTGAATACCGAGAAGGTTGTGAATGCTGTAAGTGGAACTTCACCTTCGGGTGCATCAGACACTACTCTTGTATACATTAAGAATGCACAGTACGCTAAGACCTACGCTATCTATATTGAAGGGGAGTATATTTGTGGTGTGATTACCCCTGATGGTGGCGAAGCTAAAGAGGCAATTCAGACCACAACGGCATTCATTGCAAGGGCTCTTTATTCGCTAATGTCTACGGGTAAGAAGCCTGATGGTAATAAACCTGACGTAGGAGGAACTTATGACGCTCTCCTAAATCAGGTGGGCGGTAGAGCTTCTATGGGGTATTCTAGGTCAACTGCTAGTGTTAGTAATTATAATATTGGCCTTGTTGGTGACTCCATTATTAGCATTCAAGCTAAAGCTGGATGGATACCACCCAAGGTACTCGTTAAGGATGGCTTTGGTAATCAGAATGCCATTGCCTACATGGGTAAGGTTACGGCTGTGAATAAGCTCCCTCCGCTTGCCCCTGAAGGTTACATTATGCAGATCTCTGGTGAAAAGAAGTCAGAGGATGATGACTTCTACGTCAAGTGGGATGACCTTCGTAATGTTTGGAAGGAAACTATTGCACCCAGAATTCCCTATAAGATTGAACCTAAGAACATGCCTCATGCTATTGTTAGAGAGTCTGACGGTAGCTTTAAACTTAAGAAGTTGCCTTGGGTAGACCGAGGTTCTGGTAATGAAGACACTAATCCTGATCCGTCTTTTATTGGTCGGCGTATTAATGATATTTTCTTTTATAGAAACAGACTAGGCGTAATTGCGGATGAGTCTATCATTCTTAGCTCAACTAATGACTTCTTTAATTTCTGGTTTAAGTCTTCAGCCGCTATTGCCGATACTGATCCTATTGACGTTTCAGTGTCTTCTAACAAAGTAGCTACGCTTACACATGCAGTCCCCTTTGCCAGAGAGCTTATGTTGTTCTCTAGAGAAGGGCAGTTTGTCTTGTCTAGTGATGGTGTCATGACTCCTAAGAGTGTTAAGTGTGACCAAATCACTAACTTTGACTACAATCCTGAGGTTCAGCCTATCAGTGTCGGGCCGAGTATCTTCTTTGTCAATGACAGAGTTAACTATAGCTCTCTCATGAGATACTATTCATTGCAGGACGTAGCTGACCTTAAGGATGCTGAGGATGTCTCTGCACATATTCCTACGTACATCCCTAGGGGTGTCACTAGATTGTCAGGAAATACAACTGAGAATGTTGTTACGTTAGTGAATACTAACAATCCTAACACTGTGTTCTGTTATAAGTTTATCTTGCAGAACGGTGTAAGTGAACAGCAGTCTTGGTTTAAGTGGGTCTTTGGGTACAAGGGTACTGAGGTAGTCCTAGCAGAGTTTGTAGACTCAACTATTTACTTCCTTATTAACTCTCCTAATGGACTGTTCCTTGATAAGGCACAGCTGACTGGAAACACCCTTGACTTCCCTGAGGAGCCTGTAAGACTCTTCATGGATAGAAAGATTGAATACAAGATCCCTGAGGACGCTAAGTATAGCGACTTTGAGGATTACACTGAGTTCTCACTTAAGGATGTCTATGGATATGTTTCCAAGAATACTGGTGAGTATTCGTACTATGTAGTTGCTAAGGACGGTTCTGTATGGGAGTTTGATGATTGGGATGAAGCTGAAGGTAAGCTCAGACTCTATGGTGACCATAGGGGTCAGAGTGTCTTTATAGGCACTTCCTATTACTTCTATACTGTCTTGTCTAAGCAGCACATTAAGAAATCCACAGCTAATGGTGGTGTTGTTTCAGAAGACGAAGGAAGACTACAGCTTAGGTATTATTGGCTTAACTACTCTAAGTCTGGTGTCTTTGATTGCCATGTTAACAACGAAATCAAGAACAAGCATTTCAAGTATACATTCACAGGTAGAAACCTAGGTGAATCCATAACTAAGCTTGGTGCTAATAACTTGTACACGGGCAAGTTTAAGTTCCCTGTACAAGATGATAACAATGAGGTTGCCATTAGTGTATCCTCGAATGCTCCTCAACCTCTTAACATTATTTCAGGTGGTTGGGAAGGACTTTACATTAGAAGGAACTCAGCAGTATGACGTTACTACCCCTCACTCCAGAACAGAATAACATCCTTTGTGAAATGGCTAAATATGCCATTGAACATTGTGATGAAGTAGATATTCCAATTGAACAATTCATTCATGAAGGTGTTTACTATAGGACTTGTAAAATACCTAAGGACGTAGCTATAATTGGAGCTTTGATTAAGATCCCCACAACTGTCATTGTTAGTGGTGATTGCTATGTGACCTTAGGTAACACTGTAGGGAGACTTGAGGGGTATAGCGTTATCAAAGCTGAGGCAGGACGCAGACAGGCATTTAGGGCTATCAAAGATACTTACATCACGATGTGTTTTAGGACTGACTCTAAGGATGTCAAGGAAGCTGAGAAGGAGTTCACTGATGAGTGGATTCTCTTAACAACTAACAGAGAGGAATTACTAAAAGAATGAGTGGTGTAGTTGCAGGTGCTGTTATTGGTGGTATCATCGGTGGTGGTTCATCAATTAAGAGTATCTCAAAACAAAACAAGCAAAAGACTAAAGCCTTCCTAAAGCAGATGGAGTATCTGCAGAGGAACTATAACTATAACCAAGCGGCTCTTGATAGACAAGAGAGATCTAGATATGACTCAGCCCTTGTGGACTTGTTTACGATGTCCCTTAATTCATATCAGAATAACTCACAGCTTGAAGCCGCACTAGCTGAGACTGGTACCGAAGGTAGATCTTCAGGTAAGATCTTGCAGACTGTTAGAGGTCAATCAGCTAGACAGGAGACTGCCTATAAGGAAGCTTATCTCAATGATGTATGGAACATCAGGGGGAAGAAAGAAGCTCTGTACATTTCTACTAAGGCTGAAGTTGAACAAGCTAAGGATCAGCTTAGCGCATCCTATATCCATGGCACACAGGCATTCGGCCAGTTTGTTAATGGTGTTGCTATGGGTGCCGCTTTAGGTGCCGTTACGGCAGGTGCGGCTAGTGCTGTCGGTGGTGCTATTGGAGGAACTGCGGGTGGTAAAACGGGTGGTATGCTAGCGGCTGAAGTAGGTGTTGACGCTATCAGTAGTGCCGCTCCTACGGTTACTGGAGCCAATGTCGCAGGCGGTGTCTCTGCACTTGAAGTTACAGGAGGTGCAGGTGGTGTAGCCGCTGCTACCTCTAATGCCTCTACAGGTGCTGTTGCTACTAACGTGGCTTCTGCAGGCTCTAAGATGGGCTTCATGGATAGAGTCATTGCTAACTGGGATTCCTATGACAAGTACCTAAAGTTCTACAATCAAGTTGCAAACTATGGCTACGCATTTCAGCAAGCTACTCAACGACGTAGAGGATACTATTACTAATGGCTTATAAAAATTCAGACGGGAATACTTCTATTGCAAATCAGTGGGGTCAGTGGAGATGCTTTAACTCTGCTATGAAAAAGCTAGGGGAATCCAAAGCTACTGCTCCTACGATCAAATCTCAGAAGACTATTGAAGAAGCTGATGACTGGTTTGGCGCTGTAGGGGCGGCCTTTAAGGGTATTCAGGGTGTCTATGAGGCACGTAAGGAATTAGCTGAGAATGTAGCTGATGAGTACCTTCAGTCCCACTCTCTTGAAGAGTACAAGCAACAGATGGCTGAGGGTAAAGTCCCATTCCAAGATGACCCTCTTGCTATGAGCGCCCTTAAGCAGAAGCATGGTAAGATTCTCTTCAGTAATATTGCTCAGGACTTTCAGGCTCGTGTAGATGCCAATGAGTTCAAGGGCATGGCCCCTGAACAGGTTGATGCAGAGTTCTTCAGGTACATGAAGGAACAATCTGCAGGTGCGTCTAAAGCCTTTGGTTATGCTGATAATGACTACTTCTTCAATAAGGGCATTTACTCAGATTCTCCTAATCAGCGTGTTAAGATGATGCTGAGACAGAAGACTGTTGAGGATTCCTATCAGAGAAGTCAGGACTTGATCTCTAGTGCCGCTGAACTTAGCGCTTTGAGCTCTAGTAAGAATGTCTCTGCAGACCTTCTTGTTGGTAAGCTTGCAGAACAGACACTCACCACAGGTGCTCACGAGAAGCCTGATGATACCCTTAAGAAGGTGTCTTCTACCTTGGAAATTCTTTCTGCTAATCCTAATGCAAGTCAGACTATTAGAGACCTTAAAGATAGGGAAATCCCAGGTCTTGATGGGGTTACTTTTGGTCAGGTCTTAGGTGAAGAAGGCTATAAAAATCTTGTCATTAAGAATGCTAATTTCAGGTATGCTTCTGATGCTCAGGCTAAGTTGGATTTCCAGAATGGCCTTAACGTTATGGCCAACAATGGTAAGGCGACAGAACTACTTGCTCTTAGAAACTCTAAGTTTGAAGAGTCAGATAGTCTTCTTACTGATGAAGTTAAAGACATTGAAAAGGCTTATGATTCGGCTGTAAATGTTCAGATAGCTAATGCTAAGAAGAACGCAATAGCACTTAAGGAACAACAGAATGAGCTTTTGAAGACTTCAGCTTCTAGAGCTTTTGTACAGGCAGTTGCTAGAGGTGAACCTGTAGTTTCTAAGGATGTTGTGGGTATCACTAATAAGGATATTGGTACAGCCTATCAGTACCTTGTGGATACTGGCGCTCTCACCTTTAAGGATCAGTTAGCTATTGCTAAGAATCCTCATCTTTCCTTTAATGATAATCCTGCTAGAAAATACTTCACTAATCAGGCTAACGATGCCCTTAACTGGCTCAATAACTCCACTAAGGAGTTTATGACCAGTAAGGCTTTCCCTAAGGAAATTAAGGATTCTGTAAATACCCTGATTGAAGTGTATAAAGCGGACCCCTCTAACTTCAGTAGCGTTATTGGCTCTAGTGCCGATAAGAACTTAGAGGATGCTAGAGCATTGGCTCTAATGTTGGACTCAGGCAGACCTATCGAAGACATCATTAGAGGTAAGGCTGAGATTCAGAAGCTTAAGGATGAAGGCAATACTAAGGAAATCACCAAGATCAGAGATAAGGCTATTAAGGCTATTCAAGATCCTATGTTAGGGGATTCTAAAGATATTGACTACAATGGCAAGGCTTTTGTGACTACCTTAACGTTTGCTTTTAGAAGTATGGGTGAGACTGCTGAGAATGCTGTAGCTTTGGCCGAGGCTGAGTACAATAAGTCCTTTAAGAACCTTATGGGCACTTCAGTTCCGTCTTCATTCTTTACTGGATGGAGTGGTCTTACAGTACCTGATAAAGAACTTCTTGCTAGAATCAAGAAGGAGATTCCGAGTAAATACCTTGAGGATGTCGATAAGAATGTTACATTGAGCTTTGACAACTCTAGTAACGTGCTTACTGTAGCTGACCGTGCGGGCAACTCTATCTTCTCAATGAATCAAGCTGAAGCTTCAAATCTTGTTGAAAGCATTGGTGATGAAATCTACAATAGGGTTGAAAGACAGGAAATGCTTCAGGAGAAGTACACAGGTCTTACCTTTGGCAGTGACACACAATATAACGACATGTAAGGAATAAAAGTGGCAGATAATAACAACCTCACTTCACAGTTTGATGATCTTATTTTGCAGTCTGCTACTAAGTACGGACTAGATCCTGATAGATTTCGTAGACAGATTTTTCAGGAATCTAGCTTCAGACCTGATGCAGTATCCAAGGCTAATTGTGTAGGTCTTGGACAGATCAACCCTAAGACTGCAAAACGTTATGGTATTGATCCCAATACTCTTACAGATCCTTCAGTGAACCTTGATCTTTCTGCTAGGATCATGAAGGATAACTTGGTGATGACTAAGGGTGACTACAATGGTGCACTTGCTATGTACAATGGTGGTACTAAAGCTAGAATTGCATACATGGAAGGTCGCTATGAGGATCTCCCTAAGGAGACTTACAACTACATTAGCAATCTAGGTGATGACAATAAGTTTGCTAAGAAAGCTCCTCCTCAGAAGACACCTGAACAGATAGCTGAGGCAGAAGCTAGTCCACTAGCAGAAGCTAGTCCACTAGCAGAAGCTAGTCCACTAG
>ERZ1673698.1260-NODE-1260-length-25994-cov-10.628706_pt1 | contig 25994 bp, 17 predicted proteins | sample MGYA00580228_ERZ1673698 | MGnify/ENA primary metagenome ERZ1673698 (study PRJEB41218, sample SAMN15661768) | gut metagenome | host: Homo sapiens | place: Canada: London | collected 2015-08-20/2019-03-30 | study: EMG produced TPA metagenomics assembly of... | reverse complement strand
TAAGATGAACGTCTTATAGCTTCTATTTGTTTTAATAATCAATAGAAAAAGCCTCCTCCGAACTTCGGAAGAGGCTTTTTCTATTTCTGGAATATTTTATTCTCCCGTAGTTGTTGCTACAGTCTTTTTGTTCTTCATAAAGTTGTATGCAATCGGAGATGCAATAAACAGTGAAGATAAAGTACCGATTACAACACCGAGAATCATCGCGAATGCAAAGCTGCGGATAGAGTCACCACCGAGGATGAAGATACACAACAATACGATCAATGTACTCAATGAAGTATTGATGGTACGAGCCAGTGTAGTGTTCAGAGAGTCATTGAATAACTGACGCTTGTCACGTTTCGGATACAATCCGAAGAACTCACGTACACGGTCGAAGATTACCACCTTATCATTAATAGAGTAACCGATAGCCGTCAGGATAGCACCGATAAAGGTCTGGTCGATTTCCAGTGAGAATGGCAGGATACCCCAGAATAATGAATAAGCACCGATAATCATGATTGTGTCACAAGTCAATGCTGCAATAGAACCAATACTGTATGCAATGTTACGGAAACGAATCAAGATATACAAACCGATGGCAATCAATGCCAGAACGACTGACCAGATAGCACCGGTCTTGATATCGTCTGCGATACTCGGCCCTACTTTCTGTGAGCTTACAATGCTGCCGCCTGTGTGGTTATCACGGTCGATGAAAGTTGCCAGGTCAATGTTCTGAGTCAACAACGGTTTCAGTGTTTCATATAAATATGATTCGATTTCCGAGTCAACATTATTGCCTCCGTCTTCGATACGGTAGTTGGTACTGATGCGAACCGTTTTCTTATCTGTTCCGATGGCGATAACGCTAACGTTCGCATCACCGAACTTGCTTGAGATCAGCTCGCGCACCTGTTCCGGTTCTACCGGGTTTTCAAACTGTATCTTGAAGTTACGTCCACCGGTGAAGTCGATACTTTGACTTAGCCCGCGGATAGCGAACGAACCGATACAAACGATGATAACTGCACTGACGATAATAAGGGATTTTTTGTTTGTTCCCATAAAATCGAAGTGTGTATTGGCCATCAGGTTCTTTGAAATCTTAGTGGTAAATGTCAGGTTCTGCCATTTATCTTTACTCAAGAAATGTTCGTAAACCAGACGAGTCATGAACACTGCGGTAAAGAACGATACGAGGATACCGATAATCAAAGTCGTTGCAAAACCACGGATAGGTCCTGTACCGAAATTGAACAGAATGATACCTGTAATAATAGATGTCAAGTTAGAGTCAAAGATAGCGGAGAAGGCATTAGAATAACCGTCAGCCAATGCTTTCTTCACTCCCTTGCCTGCACGAAGTTCTTCTTTAGTACGTTCATAAATCAATACGTTCGCATCCACTGCCATACCCAGCGACAATACCATACCGGCAATACCGGACATCGTCAATGCAGCCTGGAAAGAAGAAAGGATACCTAATGTGAAGAAGAAGTTCAGGAACAAAGCACCGTTGGCAACCATACCCGGGATGAAACCATACATAGAGCACATATAGATCATCAACAGGATCAAAGCTACAACGAATGAGAAAATACCGGCATTGATAGATTCCTGACCCAACGACGGACCAACGATATCTTCCTGTACGATGTGAGCCGGAGCCGGCATCTTACCTGATTTCAATACGTTTGCTAAGTCTTTTGCTTGTTCAGGAGTAAAATGACCTGTAATCTGTGAACGTCCGCCTGTAATTTCTGAATTTACGTTTGGTGCAGAATATACATAATTATCAAGAACAATAGCAATAGAACGACCGATATTCTGTTTTGTCAGCTGAGCCCAACGGCGTGCACCGTCAGAGTTCATTGTCATACTTACAGCCGGTTTGCTGTATTGGTCAAATTCGTCTTTAGCGTCTGTTACTACATCGCCTTCCAACGGAGCTTTACCGTTACGTTCGGTAGATTTGATCGCGTATAATTCGAATGTTTGTCCTTTTTTGTCGAACTCAGAAGGAGAAACGCCCCATTTCAGACGAAGGTCTTTCGGAAGTTCTGCCTTGATTTCCGGCATAGCCAGATACTTGTTGATATCAGCAGTATCTTTATAGTTTGCATAACCGATAACAGGACCTTGTCCGCTTGAATTCAATTGAAGCATAGACAACAGAGGATATTGTTTCTTGAGCTCTTCCATGTTTACAGAAGGCTTTTCAGAGGCTGTTGTGTCACCTTTCAGTGCAGCGGCAAGGCTATCGGCAGCACTTACAGCTTTTGTCTCCACCGGAGTAGCTTCAGTAAGAACGGCAGTCTCTATTGTATCTCCATCAGTTGTTGTTTCTTCAGCTAAGATAGCGCGCAATTTGGCGTCAGCAGACTGCATGGAAGGAAGAACTTCCTTGGCTGTATAAGTTTCCCAGAATTCCAGGTTAGCAGAACCTTGGAGAAGTTTTCTCACACGTTCCGGTTCTTTGATACCCGGCAGCTCCACCATGATACGTCCCATTTTGTCTTCCAGACTTTGGATATTCGGCTGAACAACACCGAAGCGGTCGATACGGGTACGAAGTACATTGTATGAGTTCTCAACGGCTGCTTTTACTTCTGCTCTCAATACTTTTTCAACTTCAGTGTCTGTTGATTTTTGGTTAACCTTGTCTTTCAACTGTTGTGTTGCGAAGAGTTCGGAAAGTTTCGCTTCCGGAGCAGCTTTGTGGTATTCTCTGATGAACAGGGTAATGATATCATCCTGACTGTTGATTGCCTGCTTTGCTGCTTCTGCCAATGCATTGTTGAAAGCTTCGTCCGGCTTGTTGTCAGCCAGTGCTTTGATAACATCAGGTACAGAAACTTCAAGGATAACGTTCATACCACCTTTTAGGTCCAAACCTAAACTAATCTCCATCTCACGACATTGTTTCAGCGTCCAGTTACCCAGCCAGACTTTCTCGTTGGAGAGAGAGTCGAGGTAGTCTTGTTCTACTTTCGGGTCGCCGTTCGCAATTTCTTTCGCCTTGTTGGTATAGTGGCGTGTTACGAAGGAGAAGGAGAGGTAGAACACGCATACCAGCGTGAGTAATACCGCAAAAACCTTTACAAATCCTTTGTTTTGCATTTTACTTTTAATTTATGATGATTACTTTTTTAATTTAATATTCAGTTAAATTCTGTCGTATACAAGTTCTTTTTGCCGCATACAAGGCTGCAAATATAGTTTTTTTTTCACATTTATATGTAACAAGCCCTCAAATATTTGATGTTTAAGGGCTTTTTTGCAGAATTATTTCATTCCCCTGTTTTTCAATAATGGTTCCAAGCTAGGCTCTGTTCCTCGGAAATTTTTATAAAGCACCATCGGGTCTTCACTGTCTCCTTTTTCCAAAACATTGTGGCGGAACAGATCTGCGGTGGTTTTATCAAAAACTCCGTGTTCTTTGAAAGCTTCAAAAGCATCGTTATCCAATACGTTGGCCCACAGATAACTGTAATATCCGGCAGCGTACCCACCGATGATATGATTGAAGTAAGTAACGCGGTAACGTGGCGCTATCTCAGGGATCAGATTGAGTTTGTCCATCGCTTCTTTCTCGAATGAAAGTATATCCATATTATTTACATCTGTTATTGTGTGCAGGTTCATGTCGAGGATAGCGGCTGCCAGCAATTCGGTAGTCATGAATCCTTGATTGAAAGTCTTCTGTTGCAGTATCTTTTCGATGATTTCATCGGGGATTACTTCTCCGGTCTGATAATGTTTGGCATACATTTTCAGTACCTCTGGTTCGGTAGCCCAATGTTCGTTGATTTGAGAAGGGAGTTCTACAAAGTCACGTACTACGTTTGTGCCGGATGTTCCCTTGTATTCACATTTTGTCAGTAAGCCGTGTAGGGCATGTCCAAATTCGTGGAACAAGGTTTCCACTTCATCCATTGTCAATAGTGATGGAGTATCGCCTACCGGTTTGGTGAAACTGCAAACGTTGCACACTAACGGACGGGTTGCTCCTTGTTGCTCACGGTAATTACTCATCCAGGCACCTCCGCTTTTTCCGGCACGCGGGAAATAGTCCACATAGAAAATACCGAGTTGAGAACCGTCAGTGTCTTTCACTTCAAACACCTCAACATCCGGATGATAGGTCGGAATTCCTTTCAGCTTGTTGAAAGTGATACCATATAACTTGTTGGCTACGGCAAAAGCACCTTCACGTACATTTTCCAATTTAAAATAGGGCTTTGTCTCCTCTTCGGACAGATTATATTTCTCTTTTCGTAGCTTTTCGGTATAGTACCACCAGTCCCATGCCTCCAACTTTTCGCCTTTACCTTCCTTGTCCATCAGCTTTTGAAGCTCGGCGGCCTCTTCTTTGGCTTTAGGCAGTGCATAGCTCCAAAGATTGTTCAAAAGGTCCATTACGTTCGTCGCGTTTTTAGCCATCGTCTCATCCAGCACGAAATTTGCGTAACAGTCGAAACCTAACAATTTTGCTTTTTCCAGACGGAGAGAAACGATTTTGCGGATGTTCTCTTTGTTGTCGTTCTCATTGTTATTATTTCCCCGATTGATATACGCTTTGTATATTTGTTCCCGAAGCGGACGATTCTCGGCATATTGCAGGAATGGCAGACGGCTGGCGTTATGCAGAGTAAATAACCATTTGCCCGGTTGTCCGGCGGCTTTTGCTTCTTCAGCTGCACTTTGACGGAACCATTCGGGCAATCCTGCTAAGTCCTCTTCTTTCTCGACGAAGAGCTGGTACGCATTATTCTCGTTCAGTACATTATTGCTGAATGTGATACCAAGTGTGGACAGTTCTTTGTTTATTTCACGCAAACGTGCCTGTTTTTCTGCGCTAAGATTGGCGCCTGAACGGACAAACTGTTTGTAGGTCTTGTCCAGCAGGCGTTTCTGCTCTGTGGTCAGATTCAGGGAATCTTTTTGTTGGTAGACATCGTTTACACGCTTGAAAAGTTTCTCATTCAAGGATATATTGTCTTCATGTTCCGAAAGAACCGGAGCTAGCTTGATGGATAGCGCAGTTAATGAGTCGGTTGTTTCAGCATCTGTCATATTGAAGAAAATAGCGCTTACCCGATCCAGGATTGGTGCACTGTTATCCAATGCTACGATGGTATTTTCGAATGTAGGGATTTCCGGACTTTCGATGATAGCTTCGATGTTTTGATTTTGTTCCTCGATACCTTTCAGGAAGGCAGGCTCATAATGTTCCAATTTGATTTTGTCAAAGGAAGGAACGCCATACTCGGTTTGGAACTCTGCAAAGAAAGGATTACTTTCTGTTTTTGTAGCACAGGAGTACATCATACAACTTACTGCTAAAAGGGTTAATGTCTTTTTAATCATCATTATGTGTTTTATAATATAGAATTCTCCGTTTTTATCGTTTGCTGATATAACACCAAATCGGATAGTGGTCCGAAGCCTTAATAGAACGGTCTACAGTACAATTATAGGCTTTCAGGTCAGGACTAATCAGGATATTGTCGATTCGGAAGTAGAACTTGTTCTGGTTATAGGAGATTCCCAATCCTTTACCGGACTGTGTGAAAGCGTCATCCAGTTCTTGAGTGAGAACCCGGTGGGTATACGAAATAGAACCGTCGTTGAAATCTCCACATACAATCATTGTAGGATAATGGTTTTCTGTAATGATTCTCGCTACGGAATCTGCTTGGGAGGCACGGATAGCCGATGCTTCCCCTAGTTTTCGAATTAGTTGTCGGAGCCCGGTCTTTACTTTTTTAGCATTCGGATCTTTTATCATATCTTCATAGATCCCTCTGTCTTCTTTGGTGAGTTTGTTGGATTCCAAGTGATTGTTGATTAATGTAATAGTGTCATTATTTACATTCAGCACATATTTCATAGAGCCGTTATAATCACTTTTATACTCAATAAGTTGTGACGAGAGTATCGGGAATCTGGAGAAACAGGCAAGCTGCACATCTCCTTTCCTTTGTTGGCGAATGGATTGATAGGGATACGCTTTCAACGCTTTCTTTACATCCTGCTCCGTTACGAACTTTTTATTGCTGGCTGTGTTGTATTCTTGCAGACAGATAATGTCTGCATTACTGTTTTTCAGATAAGATAAAATCGGATTCTTCCCATCTTTCTTCTTCAGATTACTAAAGCTCATTACATTGTAAGACAGAACTTTGATACTTCCTTCCGGTATTGTCCGGGTAGTAGAGTTGAAAGGAATATAAGTCCGTATTTGCGGAAAGCAAATCAGAAAACCGATGACGGGTAGTAGTGCATATCTGTAATTGACAAATGCCCAAAGAAACAGGAAAAATAGATTGATAATCAGGAATATTGGAAATGCGAGTCCGAGACAGGAAACTAACGGATTGACTTTGGGGCTGAGATAGGGGCTATAAGCGCTTAATATCAGCGTTCCCACGAAGAATGCGTTGATAGCCAGTATCAGATATGCGACAATTTTGCCAATATGTTCCATTCTTTTATCTTTTGCTTGCGTCGAACAAGCTTTTCTTTTCTTCTGTCGTCAGACTGTCGTAACCGGATTTTTTCAGCTTTTCCAGAATACGGTCCACTTCGTCAGATTGTGCTTTTTTATGGGCATTATAATCATAATCTTTCCGTCGTTCGGTAGCATTACTGCCATAGTGTACTTTCATTTTAGGTTTGCGTTCCCATGTTTTCTTTTGGAAAAGAGAGATGAAACCATCCAGAATCCAGTTAATCCAGGAAGTTAAGTCAGTCCCTTTGCTTAGACTGGCTGCAAACCAGAGCCCGGCAAGAGCGCCTCCTAGATGGGCAATGTGTCCTCCGGCATTACTTGAGGTAATAGACAGTACATCAATTCCGATAACGACCAGTGCGAGATATTTGAGACGGACAGCACCGAAAAGAAAAAGTTGCACCCTATAGTTGGGTTCACGATAGGCCGTAGCCGCTACGATAGCCAGTACGGAAGCGGAAGCCCCGACTAACGTTGCTCCGGTCACTTGTGAGCTGAATAAAGGAAATACGTTGTAGGCGACCATATAAAGCAAACCTCCGCAGATACCTCCCAATATATATAGCCCTCTTAAATGCTTTGCCGAGAAAAAATAAAGAAATAAACTCCCGAACCAGTATAGCCAAAGCATATTGAATAGAATGTGCAGAATACCGGCATGCATAAACATATAGGTAAACAACGACCACGGTTGATGGATAAACCCGACAAGAGAGGCCGGTAAAGCGAATATGTTGAATATATCGAGAGTGTTGACTTCAAACAGTCGTAGAAAAACATGAATCAATGTGCCGATCACAAAGATACCGACATTGATATAAATCAGTTGGATAAAAATGTTTCCTCTTCTGAATGTTTCCTTCAAATCAGCTATAATATGTCCCATTGTTATTACTTTTTTTTCTCCAATACAAAATCAGTATCAGTCCGAACAGCATTCCGCCTAAATGGGCGAAGTGGGCGACATTGTCTCCTATATTGTTGGCAAGTCCTGACCATAACTCAATTGCGGCATATCCGATTACGAAAAATTTGGCTTTGATCGGAAAAGGTAGCGGGAAGATAAACAACCGATTGTCGGGAAACAGCATACCGAATGCCAGCAATATGGCATAGACAGCTCCTGAAGCACCTACGGTAGTCATCATGTTCAGATACTCTTCCATGGGAATAATACCGGTACCTATATTTACTTGTGAGTATTGGCTGAGTTCTGTTGCATATTGAATATATTGTACTCCTTCTTGGATAACTCCCGCACCGATACCACAAAGGATATAATAGAACAGAAAACGTCTGGGTCCCCATGTTTGTTCGAGAATCGGACCGAACATGAAAACGGCGAACATATTAAAGAAAATATGGCTGAATCCGCCATGCATAAACATATAAGTGATAAGCTGTGCCGGATTGAAGTCACTTGCGAGGAAAAAATGTAATCCCAGATAATTAGTCAGATCTACTCCATAGCGTTGTGCTACGAATGTACCGAAAAACATTAGTACATTGATAATTATCAGGTTTTTAGTTACAGTTGGCATCATTTTTTTATTCTGAATATTATGATAATAGATGCAAAAGTACGAATAAATTCTGTTTTAAAGCATGAAAAGTGCTTCCTATTAGCTCTTTTTCAATAATTTGCTGTGTTTTTTTTATGTTTTTATTTGATATGTTGTTTTGTTCGGCTATATTTGTAGAATTAATCCATTGTGGGAGAATCTTTTGTGTAACATATATATTAATTAATCATTTTACGTATTATGAATAAGTCTGATCTTATTAATGCAATGGCTGCCGAAGCTCAAATGAGCAAAGCCGATGCAAAAAAGGCACTTGATGCTTTTGTCACTTCAGTTACTAATGCCATGAAAGCCGGTGAGAAAGTATCTCTCGTTGGTTTTGGTACTTTCTCTGTAAGCGAAAGAGCTGAAAGAACAGGTATTAACCCTTCTACAAAAGCAACTATTACTATTCCCGCTAAGAAAGTAGCTAAATTTAAAGCCGGTGCTGAATTATCTGCAGCTGTTGAATAAGATAGATAGTTGAAAGAATTTAATTTAGGAGAGGAGGCGTGAAACGTCTCCTTTTTTTGTATCTTTGCGCCCAAGAAACAACTTGATTATGAAGATAGAAGATAAACTTGTAGCGTCCGTCATCAACGGACTCAAAGCACTCTACGGTCAGGAAGTCCCTGAAAAGATGGTGCAGTTGCAAAAAACGAAGAAAGAGTTTGAAGGACATCTGACTTTGGTCGTGTTCCCTTTCCTGAAAATGTCAAGAAAAGGACCGGAGCAGACAGCCCAGGAAATCGGTGAGTATCTGAAAGCCAACGAACCGGCTGTAGCTGCTTTTAATGTGATAAAAGGGTTCTTGAACCTGACTATTGCGTCGGCTACCTGGATTGAACTGCTCAATGAGATTCAGGCTGACGAGCAATATGGTCTGGTAAAAGCTACCGAAACTTCTCCGTTGGTAATGATCGAGTATTCTTCTCCGAATACAAACAAACCGCTTCACTTGGGACATGTGCGCAATAACCTTTTAGGTAACGCATTGGCTAACATTGTGGCTGCCAACGGCAACAAGGTAGTAAAGACTAATATCGTAAACGACCGTGGTATCCATATCTGTAAATCCATGTTGGCATGGAAGAAATACGGAAACGGTGAAACACCTGAGACTTCGGGCAAGAAGGGCGATCATCTGGTGGGTGACTATTATGTATCTTTCGATAAGCATTATAAAGCCGAAGTGAAGGAACTGATGGCTCAATTTACAGCTCAGGGGATGAACGATGAAGAAGCGAAGGCGAAAGCCGAAGCGGAATCTCCGTTGATGCAGGAAGCCCGTGAGATGTTGGTGAAGTGGGAAGCCGGTGACCCGGAAGTACGCGGATTGTGGGAGATGATGAACAACTGGGTATATGCAGGATTTGATGAGACTTACAAGATGATGGGTGTCGGCTTCGACAAGATATATTATGAATCCAATACTTACCTCGAAGGAAAAGAGAAGGTGATGGAAGGGCTCGAGAAGGGTTTCTTCTTCAAGAAAGAAGATGGTTCCGTATGGGCGGACCTGACTGCCGAAGGATTGGATCACAAACTGCTTCTTCGTGGTGACGGAACCTCTGTCTACATGACACAGGATATTGGTACGGCCAAACTTCGTTTCGCTGATTATCCGATTGACAAGATGATTTACGTTGTGGGTAATGAGCAGAATTATCACTTCCAGGTACTTTCTATCTTGCTCGATAAATTGGGTTTTGAGTGGGGAAAGAGTCTGGTGCATTTCTCTTACGGAATGGTGGAATTGCCGGAAGGTAAGATGAAATCCCGTGAGGGTACAGTAGTGGATGCCGACGATTTGATGGAAGAGATGATCGCTACTGCTAAAGAAACCTCACAGGAACTTGGCAAGTTGGATGGCTTGACACAGGAAGAAGCGGATGATATCGCTCGTATTGTGGGTTTGGGTGCTTTGAAATACTTTATCCTCAAGGTTGATGCCCGTAAGAATATGACATTCAATCCGAAAGAATCCATTGATTTCAATGGTAATACAGGACCGTTCATACAATATACCTACGCGCGTATCCAATCGGTTCTGCGGAAAGCGGCCGAATCCGGTATTGTTGTTCCCGAACAAATCCCGGCAGGAATCGAATTGAGTGAAAAGGAAGAAGGACTGATTCAGATGGTAGCTGATTTTGCAGCCGTTGTGAAGCAAGCCGGTGAAGATTACAGCCCGTCTATTATTGCCAACTATACATACGATTTGGTGAAAGAATATAATCAGTTCTATCATGACTTCAGCATTTTACGTGAAGAGAATGAAGCGGTGAAAGTATTCCGTATCGCTCTTTCTGCCAATGTGGCTAAAGTCGTTCGTTTAGGAATGGGACTGCTGGGTATTGAAGTTCCTGCCAGAATGTAATATTCTCTTGAACAATATGTTATAAACGGAAAAAGGTGTTGCAATGATTATCAGAGCAACACCTTTTTTCCGTTTATTTTTTCTTTGGAGCCGTTTTCCTTTTCTTGGTTGTACCAGGTTCTTTTTCGTTCTGTACCTTGATTAGTTCCAAGCAACTCTTCAATGTCAAATCCTGTGGAACAATATCTTTGGGAATCTTATAGTTGGAACCTTTGTAAGTGATATAAGGTCCGTAACGTCCGTTCAGAATTTCAAGTTCCGGTTCTTCTTCAAACTTCTTGAGGTGACGTTCCATCTCCTTCTGGCGTTTTTCCAGAATTAGTTGCTCCGCTTCTTCCAAAGTGATGGTCATCGGATCGGCAGCTTTCGGCAGAGATACATATACCTTGTTATGTAAAACATAAGGACCGAAACGCCCCACACCCACACTTACTGTTTTTCCTTCGTATTCGCCTAATGTACGGGGTAATTTGAACAATTCCAGTGCCTCTTCCAATGTGATGGTTTCCATAGATTGCCCTTTCTTCATTTGTGCAAAGCGAGGCTTTTCTTCATCATCTGCCGTGCCGATCTGTGCGACAGGACCGAAACGTCCAATCTTAACTGAAACAGGTTTGCCACTTACCGGATCTTCTCCCAATATGCGTTCTCCTACCTTATGTTCAGTCTTGATAGCCAGAGTGTTTTCTACAGACGGGTGGAACTTATCATAAAACGTTTTCATGATGGAAGTCCATTGCGCTTCTCCTTCTGCAATTTCGTCAAATTCCTTTTCTACACTGGCTGTGAAGTTGTAATCCAGAATGTTCGGGAAATATTCAGTGAGGAAATCATTGACTACGATACCTGTGTCCGTAGGAAATAATTTCGCTTTTTCCGCACCGGTTATTTCAGTATGATTTTCGTCTTTAATCTGATTTTCTCTCAGGGTTAATACGTTGAACAGGCGTTCTTCCCCATCTTTGTTTCCTTTCTCTACATATTCGCGTTGTTGGATAGTGGAAATTGTCGGAGCGTACGTAGACGGACGTCCGATACCCAATTCTTCCAGTTTGCGCACAAGACTTGCTTCCGTGTAGCGTGGCGGGCGTTGAGTGAACCGTTCGGTTGCGATGATAGGGCCGTATTCCAGTCGCTGGCCTTTTTTCAAAGGAGGTAATAAGCGGCTTTCATCTTCCTGTTCATTGTCATCATCGTAGGACTCACGGTATACATGCAGGAATCCGTCGAACTTGATCACTTCGCCGGTAGCTGTGAATACATCTTTGTTACCGCTTATGCTGATTGTAGCAGTTGTCTTTTCCAGCTCCGCGTCTGCCATCTGGGAAGCGATGGTGCGTTTCCATATCAAGTCGTACAATTTCTTTTCCTGCGCTGACCCTTCGATGGATTGGTTTTCCATATAGGTGGGGCGGATAGCCTCATGAGCTTCCTGTGCACCTTTGGTCTTTGTCTCGAAGTGACGGGGATGTACGTAGTTTTCTCCCATCATTTTAGTGATAGCCTCTTTGCTTCCTATTGTTGCAAAATCCGAGAGGTTGACAGAGTCCGTACGCATATAAGTGATAAATCCCGATTCGTACAGGCGTTGTGCAAGCATCATGGTCTGCGCAACGGTATATCCCAATTTACGTGCAGCTTCCTGTTGCAACGTAGAAGTGGTGAACGGTGCAGGAGGTGTTTTCTTTACCGGACGGGTAGTGATATCTTCGATTGTAAAAGTGGCTCCCTGACAAGCTTCGAGGAAAGCTCTTGCTTCTTCCTTCGTCTTGATGCGACGTGTCAGTTCCGCTTTCATCTCCACCGACTTGCCATCTGTGTCCGGAACGAGGAATATGGCGGTGACGCGATAAGCGGCTTCTGTCTTGAAGGCATGTATTTCACGTTCACGCTCTACAATCAGACGAACAGCAACCGACTGAACACGTCCGGCAGAGAGGGCCGGTTTTACTTTTCTCCAGAGTACAGGTGAAAGTTCGAAACCTACGATACGGTCCAGAATCCGTCGTGCCTGCTGTGCATTTACGAGGTTGAGATCAATATCGCGTGGTCGTTCGATCGCTTTTAAGATTGCGCTCTTTGTAATTTCATGAAATACGATTCGTTTGGTGTTTTCAGGTTTTAGTTTTAAGACTTCGTACAGATGCCAGGCAATAGCCTCCCCCTCGCGGTCCTCATCGGATGCGAGCCATACGGTTTCTGCGCTTTTTGCTTCTGCTTTCAGTGTACTAACCAGAGCCTTTTTGTCTGCCGGAATTTCGTAGTCGGGTTTGAAGTCCTTCTTTACGTCAATGCTGAATTCTTTTTTCTTCAGATCGCGTATATGTCCATAACTTGAAAGGACCTTGAAATCTTTCCCAAGAAACTTCTCGATCGTTTTTGCTTTTGCCGGAGACTCGACAATGACAAGGTTTTTCTGCATAATTCTTTCTTTTAGAATGGCTTGTACCATAATATTTGGGGACAAAAGTAAAAAAAAAGATTCTCCTTACCTTATATTATAAGGAGAATTTAATAAAATCTTAAGATTTAGCTTAGAGGGAGAATGCTTGCCGACTTATTTTGTTGCGGATGAGGGGGCTTCTTTTATTTTTTTGAGAAACTCTGTCGGTAACATTCCAAATTGCTTCTGAAAACATTTGGCAAAGTAGGAAGAAGAGCTGAACCCGACGAGGAATCCTATTTCGGTAACCCGATATTCTCCCTCCACCATCATTTTGCAGGCTTTCTTTAGGTGACCTTGATGAAATCATTGGGAATCATGCCAATAATGCCTTTGATTTTACTTTCCGTACATTCATTAATTGGACGAGTGAGCGTGTCATGTGAAGCCCGATACCAATGCCCAGTTTATTTATTTCACTGTTGTTCTTAACCTGATAGAATGCGTCGAATATTTTAGTCTTTTCTTGATCGGTGATGCCTATACCGTCATCGGTTACGGTGACTACTATCTCGGAATCCTTTTCTGTAGTTGTAATACGAATCGTGCTTTTGGCATATTTCAAGGCATTGCTTAGTAGATTGCTGATAATCTTGGTAAAAGCTTCTGTTTCATCATTATATCTACAAAGTCCTTGCCCATAAGTTCCCACCCATAGTCGTTTCTTGTTGTCGATAGCTAGCGTGGTGATTACATTCTTTGTTAGTGAATTCGGATGATCCGAACGTTGATAAGATGTTATCTTTTGGGTTCTGACATTGTATGAATATAATCCACTGATGCTTGTTCCTATCCATATTCTTCCGAAGTAATCTTCAATGCTATCCGATATTTTGCCTGTAAAAGAACCGATTCTGATGAAATTGTTTTTTTCGGGGTTATAGTAACAGAATCCTGCAGAGGTGTCCACGTAAATACATCCATTACTGGCTTTATATAGAGTGAATACGCTGTGCATTCACCACGAATGAATGTAAGCACAGGATTTGTATGGCTATCAAAAGAAATACTTTTTGCATGGGGATTTGTTTTATCTGTATTGGTTTTCATTAGTATAGGACAATATTAGGAAGAATAAGCTGCATAAACAAATGATAGGCAATCTTTTTGGCGGTGGAACAAAACTTTTGAAAACGAACAAAAAAATCGTTCAAATCTTGGATAATTACTGGTGAATATGTTTATGCTCTTTGGAATAATTTATCGGATGAAATTAAATCTCGGTTAGTATAGATTAGTATCTGTATATTCTATGTACATTTGTCTCGTTAGTATGTTTGTTTTCGTTTGACTTAAGTTAAACGAAAGAATGACTTAAGTTGAACTATCGCTTGAGTTAAGTCAAACGAAAATAGAAATGTACTTTAGAAAATAAATCTATGGGAGGGAAGATGTTTATCTCTCCTAATAAAGAACTAATCAATAATGAGTGTAAATTATGATCTTTATGAAACTCCCGACCTTGCTAAAAGCGGAGAAGAACAGCCTTTGCATGCACGTGTAGTGTTGAAGGGAAGTTATACAGCCGAAGAATTTGTAGAACAAGTGACTGCGCTTCAGCATATGCCCCATGCGCAGGTGGTGGGTATCATAGAGGCTATATCAAAAGAATTGAGGCATTTGCTTTTAAAAGGATTCTCTGTTGAATTAGGGGATATCGGTTATTTTAGCCTTTCGTTGAGTGTTGACAAGAAGGTGAAGGAGGCAAAAGAATTGCGTTCGCCGTCTATATCTCTGAAAGATATTAATTTTCGTGTGAATCGCCAATTTAAGAAGGATATTGAGAGTGGTCTTGAATTACGGCGTTATCATTCACCCTTTCGTGTGAAAAATCCGTTGCCAGAGGAAAAGTGCCTGCAACGGTTAGAAAGGTTTCTAAAAGAGCACCCATGCATTAATCGGCAGGATTATGCCCTGCTCGTTGGAAAAACGAAAACACAGGCATTGCAGGATATTAATGCTTTCATCGAACAAGGTGTTTTGAAGAAGTATGGAGTGGGGCGTTCGGTAGTATATATAAAGGTATAGTAAATCATTTTATTGGATATATATACTTGATATTAAACATTTTCTGCTTACCTTTGTTTGCATGAAAAAAGATAACGAGAAAGGAGACGAGTCTATGGCAAGTAATTATATTCGTTTCGATTGGGCTATGAAGCGCTTATTGCGTAATAAAGCCAATTTTGCAGTTCTTGAGGGCTTTTTGACAACACTTCTCAATGAAAAAATTGTTATTCAGAAGTTGTTGGAAAGCGAAAGCAATCAAGAGGACGAGTTTGACAAGTATAATCGGGTAGATATGCTTGCCGAAAACTCTAAGGGAGAGCTTATTCTGATCGAAGTTCAGAATAATAATGAGTATGCTTATTTTCAACGTATGCTGTTCGGCACTTCCAAGTTGGTGACCGAATACATTAATCGTGGAGAAGGCTATGATAAAGTACGTAAAATATATAGTATCAATATTGTCTATTTTTCATTAGGTAGCGGAAAGGATACGGTTTATCACGGAAAAACGGAGTTCAGAGGTATTCATCAGAATGATGTGCTGGAGTTGACTCCTTTTCAGAGACAAACGTTCAAGGTAGATGCTGTGAGCCAACTTTATCCGGAATATTATATATTGAAAGTGAATGATTTCAATCAGGTAGCCAAGAGCCCGTTGGAAGAGTGGATATGTTATTTGAATACAGGTGATATCCCTGACAGCGCCACAGCACCGGGACTAGAGGAGGCCCGCGAGCGATTGAAACTTGATAAAATGACGAAAACCGAGCTTGAAGCTTATTATCGGCATTTGGATAATATTGTAATATTGAGAGATAATATATTTACGGAGCGTGCGGAAGGTCGTGCGGAAGGTCGTGCAGAAGGTCGTGCAGAGGGTCGTGCAGAGGGTCGTGCGGAAGGACTTGAAGAAGGACTTGCGAAAGGACGTGAGGAAGAAAAGAAAGAAATGGCACGAAATATGAAGTCTTTGAATATCCCCCTTGATACTATCTCACAGATAACGGGGTTGGAAATAGAAAAAATACGTGATTTGAAAATTTAGTTATCACTGATAGCTTTTCTTATAAATTTAGTGTGTCTTATCTGAATTATTCTGATTTTATATCAGGACGATTGAGATGAGACATTTTTTTTGTTAGGGGGTAACGATAAAATCGTTCACATTAAGAACAAATAGAAATAAGACGGTGGTATGGCGGTAAGAAAAAAGTGTAGTTTTACGATATTTTTTCAATTACAATAAACGGATGCTCTCTTGTTTGGATATATATTGCACAGAAACAAAGGCAATCAGATTTATATTTTCTATGGTGGATTTGTTATAAGGATAACAAAATAATTGAAGATTGTTTTGGTTTGTAAAGAGGGTGTGTCAAAACTAAAATGACCACTCTAAAAAGTTACAGATTGTAACTAACAATTATAAAAGAACCATATCAAACTCTGTTCTTGAGTAATGATATGGCTCTTTTCATCATTGATTTAGGGAGTCAAGTTTCAGATTAAAAGTTGTCCTTTCATCAGATTACGTTTTGCCTCCCCCTTTTCTTTATCTTAGAACCGGAAACTCAGTCCTCCTAAGAAGTTGAATCCTTCGGCGGGATAGCCCAAATAATATTGATATTTCTTGTTTAGCAGGTTATGTACTTGCGCATAAACGGATACTCCTTTGAATACATTATAGCTGGCTCCGATATGCAGATCGCTAATATCTGACATATTGAAAGATGTTGCTTCCTCCTTGCGGCTGATGTAATCAAAACCGGCATTCAGTTGAAGTGCAGAGGTGGGATGTACGTTGAGAGAGATGGATGCTTCATTTTCAGGCTTTACGGCAAGTAGATATTCGTTATTGTCACTGTTCCAGTTGCGGTATATGTAATGGGCGGACAGGGACAGTACATCTTTGTAGTCATAAGTTAATTTTATGCCGGCATAGACATTATCGGTGTGTATTTGTGTGAAAGCGAGCATGGTACTTACTGTTCCGATGCTTGTATCGGACAAACTTGAATAGGAGTAAAGCAAGTCATTCTTTAAATTCTGGTATCCACCGAACAGTTGGAACCATATACCTGGATAAGGGCTGGCTTTCAGTCCTAGGCTAGCGTTCAGTTGTTCATACGTGTCATAAGGACGGCGGTTGCTTAATTCGGCAGATGTTGTTGAAAAGTAAGAGTCTCCGTATGGACAAAGGCTTTCCAATCTTCGGAAATCATTCAGTTGCTTACCGCCAGTTGCTTTTGCATAAACAATGTAACTGTCCGAGAAAATGTATTGTGCAGTGACATCCGGTGAAATACGGAATGACTTGTCGAATCCGAAAGATAAATCTACATTGGCTCCGATGTGTAATTTCCAATCGTCATTATTCAATTCATAATATGGATTCACAAGTAGAGTCGTATAGTTCTTGAAATATTCATCTCCCGTAGATGGGTTCTTAGTGTATCCACTGTATAAAAGATTATTCATTTCCAATGCGATAGTAACGGATTGTTGATCGTTGATGGCTCCTGTGACATCACCTTTGGTGCGTATGATTGTTTCCTTGATGGCTGTATTTGCATCATTTTCACTGATCATATTGTGTTGGCGTTCGTACATCAACAGGTTCGTTTCTGCATTGAAACGCAGTGGTGCAGTCTCATCAATGAAATGAATACCCGCATGGAAGTCACCGGAGGTGAATTTCTGCTTGCTGTTGACGCTTCCCGGCAGGAAGTTGAAGTTGCTTAGCCCGAAGTTTCCGGCAATATTCAAGTCTAATTTATTGAACTGGTGCGTATAATCCACATTGGCACGTGTGCGGTAGTAAAAAGCATTCCATTTTTCGCCGTCTGTGTAAGGGAGAGTCAACTTCCCATCCATACCGTCCATTTGAAAACGTACATTCAGCTTGTCTTTCTTCGACAGACGGAATAGATAATTGGCGAGGATGTTCAGATTGCCTAAATTGCCGTAACCGGCACGTACATATCCGGGGGTGCTTCCGGGTTGTATTTCTTTTCCGGTATAAGGATTCATCAACCCTGCCGGAACGGAAGTTGCCGGAAAGAATGTAGTAGCATATTCCACTTCTTTTTTGCTGACAGTCGGTTCTTCGACTTTAGGCAGGACGTTCACTTTGGAAGCATCCATGATGTCCGGATTGTATTCTTGTTCCACAACGATGGTACGATTCATGGTCGTATCTTTCGGCTGTGTCGTTTGGGCTAGGAGATGGGATGGCATGGAGATTGCCAATGTGATTCCACCTATTATATAAAGAGATCGTTTCATTTTAGTTTTATATTTTAGTTCTCAACTTTCAATTTTTAACTTTCAATTTGCTCAGTCTGCTTTCGATCATAGTTGCGATGTCATCGTTGCCTTGATAATTCTGTTGCAGACTCAACAGGTATTGGCGTGCATCCAAGTCTTTGCCCATGGCGGCATATACATCGGACAAAAGGACAAAACTGCGTGCCAGCCAATAAGCGTGTGGTGTACTTTGCTCTATGTAGTTGAGAAGTTCTTTCTCGGCGGCGTTGTATTCTTTTGCATCGTAAAGCGATTGCGCCACTAGATATTTGGCTTCAGCTCCATATGCATTACGTGTATCTTTGGCTAACTCACGCAAATCATCCACAGCTTTTTTATCGGCTTTCTGCTTGGTATATGCTTTGGCGCGATAATAAAGGGCTTCGTTTCTTAGCTCCGGACTAAGTTTGGCTTCTGCCAGCAAGTCGGTAGCGGCATGAATTGTTTCGATGTCGTCTCTCAGCAGAAAAGCGCAACGAAGTACTCCGGTTTCAGCAAGCTGGCGGCGTTCTACATTAGTTGCTTTCTCTTTCAGCATTTTATAGCTGGTCAAAGCGTCTGCAGTCTGTTGCTGATTGAACTGTACTTCGGCACGAAGAATAAGAGCCTCTTCTGCAAACGGATTGTTGGGGTATTCCAATAGCTTTCCGGAATGGAGAAGAATCATATCATAGTTCTTCTGTTCGCTTCCGATCAAGCAAAGATGGTAATGTGCGTTCAAGCTGAAAGCTCCTTCCGGGAAAGTCTGCAAGTATTTGTTGAAACTTGTTTTTGCTTCTTCCAGTCGTCCCCGCATATAGATTTTTTCTGCGGCAGTATATGTCAGAGAGTCCTGCTCATTGGCATCGAAGCGGATATGTCCCGGCATGGCATTGGCAAGAGCAGCAAATTCATCGATACGGTTGAGATCTACATAGATCGATTTTAGATCGCGCATAGCCATCCGGGCTTCTTCACTGCCCGGATATTTTTCGATAACTTGTTTATAGGCTTCGATTGCCTGGTTGTAATCATCCTTTTGATAATACAGCAAACCGATTTCTGCAGCGGCTTTTCTGCTGACAGGGCTTTCCGGATATTTGTTCATTAGTTCTTTAAAGGAAGTAATAGCCTGGTTATTGTTATCCATCAGCACATACGACCGTCCTTTTTCATAAATGGCATTCACAGCGTATGGAGAAGCCGGATATTTTCCTACCAGACGATTCAGTAGGGTGATTTTGCCGGAATAATCTTTCTGTAGACCGGACACAAGAGCCAATTGATAGAAAGAATAGTCTCCGGAGGGAGTATTCATTTGTTCGGCTTGTGAATAATAATGCTTGGCCTCTTCGAAATTGCGTACGTGTAGGTAACAGTCGCCAACACGGTTATAGGCATCGGCAAGCGCGGTTGTATTTTCTCCTTTCTCCAGCCGGATATATTTTTGGAAGTAGTGACTTGCCTGGGAATAATCTTTTCGGTGGAAAGCGATGTATCCTAAATTGTAATTGGCAAGTGCATACGTTTCATTGTTGGGTTGGGTTGTCAGTTGCAGATATGCATTGAAGTCACGTGCGGCTTCCGTCATACGGTTGAGGCGATAGTAGGATTCTCCGCACCAATAATACGCGTCTGCTTTCGTCTGACGGTTGTATTGTCCGATAGCTATGGATTGATTCAGGTATTTCAAGGCTTGTTCAAAGTTGGCATTGGCGAAGGACTGTGTACCTAACTGAAACAATATTTTCTGTTTGGCTTCCAATATCTGAGCGCTTGGCTTGGCTATCCGGTCGATGGATTTCAGGGCTGCATCATAACTACGGGTATTCATGTAAACTTCTACCAAATAGCTGCTGACTTTTTCAGCGTAAGGAGAAGTCGGAAATTCGTTCAGGAATTTCTCGAAAGCAGTAACGGATTCGCCGAAAGCGGAGAAAGAGGTTTCATGCAGGCAAAGAGCGTAATTGTAAGCTGCCTGTTCCTTGATTTGCATATTAGCATTGGAGGCGGCTGCTTGTTCGAAAGCCATACGGGCTTTGTTTTTTTCTGCCAGTTGCAGATAAGAGAGCCCCATGTGGAGGTATGCGTTTTGTGTAAGGGCGTCGTTGGTTGTTGTCACTTTACCTAATGTTTCGGCTGCTTTGGAATAGACTTTTGTCTGATAATAAGAAAGTCCCAGCATATAAAGTGCATCACGACGAGCTGCTGAGTGATCTTTATCAAGATATTCGTTAAATGATTCTACTGCTTGGTGATATTGTCCGAAGTGGTAGTAGGCATCTCCCAGAATGCGGTACATTTCTGCAGTATGTTCGTTGTTTGGATAGGCCGACAGATAGTTTTGTGCTACAATCTGTGCCTTATCGTAGTTTTGAAGCTGTGCATAAATTTCGGCAATGTAGTAGGGGACAAGTGCCTTGTACTTCGAATCGTCCTGTAACGGCAGGAAGCCTTTCAGTGCTTCGTTATAGCGTTTTTGCGTATAGCGGATATAAGAGAGATAATAATCACAGTCTTTGGCATATTTGGGACTGTTGGCACGTAATGTTTCAAACCAAATTGCGGCTTCTCGTAGATTATCGGTTTTCAGATAACAGGTAGCCAATTGGTAAGTGCAGTCATCCCGTTCTTCATTACCCAGCAGACCGAGGTCGGCAGAGTTGAAGAGCGCCAGTGCTTCGTCGTATTTTCCTTCATAGAAATAGCAGGAGGCTAATAGTGCATAAATACGGTTGGCGTAAGGAGTGTCCGGATAGCGGTCGAGATACTTGCGCAGGATTTCGATCCGGTTTTTGTCTTTCAGTTCATAAGCGGAACTGGCCAGCATGTATTCTGCGTCTTGAAGAAGGCTGGTGGCAGGCTTTTGTTTTACAAATGCTTTCAGTGCTGGCAGGGCGGCTGCATAATTTTTTTCCTGGAAAAGTTCTTTCCCTTCTTTATAAAGGTTGTCGGTCGAAGTGAACTTATCACTTGTCTGGGCAAATCCTATAATAGGCGTGCAGCAGATAGCCGCACAAATGAGTCTAGTAATTTCTTTTTTCATAATCGGGTGTTTATACAAAAGTACAGAATGAAAGGGGATATGTTTCTGTAGTTTGTTATATTTTAACGAATTATCTGCCAGATAAGAACTTTTTAAGTCCTCGGCGAATAGAATCCAGTCCAAAATCTTCCGAATTAATTTCGGAGAGAGGCAGGAAGAAAGCATCTGCTACATCATCCATGGCAGAGAAATGGCTCATGTTTTCTACAGTGCAGAGGAAAAACATATCGAGTGTGCGTACAGGAAAACCTGAATAAACATAAATATTGGGAAGTGTGAACTGGTAAACGGCTTTTTTAACTTTCAGCCCTGTTTCTTCCAGTACTTCGCGGGCAACACCTTCTTCGCCTGTTTCATTCATATCGATGAATCCGCCGGGAAGATCGAGAGTCCCTTTGGCTGGCTCTTTGGCACGTTTGCAGACAAGCAGTTCATTTTTCTCATTCAAGATGAGTGCTACTGTGGCGGCAGAAGGATTGAAATAATAGACAAAGCCGCAATCTGCACATTTTTTAGATTTCTCGTTGTTGACCTCAAAATGAGAGGAACCACATTCAGGGCAATATAAGAATTGGGCAAGAGGATGTTCCATAATCGTATATATTTTCCAGGTTTTTGTTTATGCACGCAAAGGTATAAAATGCTTTTATTAATTTCATCTATCACCGCATAGAAATATTCGATTGGACTTTTTTTGTAAAGGCGGGCTTTCTGCCTTTATCTTTGCATCAGAAACAAAAAACAAAAGATTGTTTCTGATGTTATAAGTCAAATCAATTAATAACAATAAAAGCAATAAAGATTATGGAACCAATTTTAAATTCTCAACTTCCTGAATTCAGTGTTCAGGCTTTTCACAACGGAGCTTTCAAGACTGTAACCAACAATGACCTGAAAGGTAAATGGGCGATTCTTTTCTTCTATCCTGCCGACTTTACTTTCGTATGTCCTACTGAATTGGTGGATATGGCTGAAAAGTACGACCAGTTCAAAGCGATGGGTGTAGAAATCTATTCGGTAAGTACTGACTCTCATTTCGTGCACAAAGCTTGGCATGATGCTTCTGAAAGTATTCGCAAGATTCAATATCCGATGTTGGCAGACCCGACTGGCGCTTTGAGCCGTGCACTGGGTGTATATATCGAAGAAGAAGGTATGGCTTATCGCGGTACATTCGTTGTCAATCCGGAAGGAAAGATTAAAGTGGTGGAACTGAATGATAACAATATTGGCCGTGATGCAAGTGAATTGCTTCGTAAAGTGGAAGCTGCACAGTTTGTAGCCAGCCATGACGGAGAAGTTTGCCCGGCTAAATGGAAGAAGGGTGAGTCTACCCTGAAACCAAGCATTGACCTGGTAGGTAAGATTTGATAGATCTTGATAATGGTGATTATGGGAGGCCGGTAACGGGAAACGCTGCCGGCCTTTTTTAAGCAGTGGAGAGAGTACAAGTAATGAAGAGAAAAAAAGAGAGAGAAAAAGAATAAGCGAGAGAAGAAATAATAAAGGAGAAAAAGTATGTTAGAATCCGCATTAAAAGAACAACTGAAGGGTATCTTTGCCGGACTGGAGGCAAATTTCGCTTTTGATATATCCGTATCGTCCAGTCATGAGAATCGTGCTGAACTGCTAGAACTTTTGGGAGATGTGGCAGACTGTTCCGATCATATCACTTATTCGGTGAATGAAGGAAACGGGCTGAAATTTACTTTATTAAAGAATGGTAACGCCACAGGAATTACTTTCCGCGGTATTCCGAACGGACACGAATTTACTTCTTTACTGCTTGCTATCCTCAATCTGGATGGTAAAGGGAAGAACTTTCCCGATGAGGCTGTTTGTAACCGTGTGAAAGCACTGAAAGGCCCTATACACTTAGTTACTTACGTCTCACTGACTTGTACGAATTGTCCTGACGTGGTACAGGCTCTCAATGCAATGGCAACGCTGAATCCTGCCATTACTCACGAAATGGTAGACGGCGCACTTTATCAGGATGAAGTAGATGCATTGAAGATACAGGGAGTACCTTCTGTATTTGCCGATGGAAAGCTGCTTCATGTAGGCCGTGGTGAATTCGGTGAGCTGCTCGCCAAGCTGGAGGAACAATATGGTATTGACGATACCAAAGCGATGAATGAGGTGAAAGAGTATGATGTGATTGTAGCTGGTGGAGGTCCTGCCGGAGTATCGTCCGCTATTTATTCAGTTCGTAAGGGGCTGCGTGTGGCTATTGTAGCCGAACGCATCGGAGGGCAAGTAAAGGAAACTGTCGGCATTGAGAATCTGATTTCTGTCCCAAAAACCACGGGAAATGAACTTGCTAATAATTTGAAAACTCATTTACTGCGTTATCCGGTAGATTTATTGGAACATCGTAAAATAGAGAAAGTAGAAGTACTTGGAAAGCAAAAGATAGTAACTACCTCTGTTGGGGAGAAATTTCTGGCTCCAGCACTGATTATTGCAACCGGTGCAAGCTGGCGTAAACTGAATGTTCCGGGAGAAGCGGAGTATATCGGTCGTGGTGTTGCTTTCTGCCCTCATTGTGATGGGCCGTTTTATAAGGGAAAGCATGTAGCAGTAGTAGGTGGAGGAAATTCCGGCATTGAGGCAGCCATTGACTTGGCTGGTATCTGCTCCAAAGTGACTGTTTTTGAATTTATGGATGAGCTGAAAGCGGACAGTGTACTTCAAGATCGACTTAAATCATTGCCGAACGTGGAAGTGTTTGTAAGTTCACAGACCACGGAAGTGATAGGAAATGGTGATAAACTGACTGCCCTGCGCATCAAAGATCGTAAAACGGAAGAAGAACGTTTGGTTGAGTTGGATGGTGTATTTGTACAGATCGGGCTTTCTGCGAATAGCAGTGTATTCTGCGACATAGTGGAAACTAACCGACCGGGCGAAATCATGATTGATGCACATTGCCGTACGAATGTGACGGGTATCTATGCAGCCGGAGATGTTTCTACGGTTCCTTATAAGCAAATCATTATCTCTATGGGCGAAGGAGCGAAAGCTGCGCTTTCTGCATTTGACGATAGAGTGAGAGGGATTATCTGATATATTCAGATATGAAAGACACGCAAACAAGACAATAAGAGGCCGCAAAGGTATGAATCCGTATCTTTGTGGCTTTTTATTTTTTTCTTACCTTTGGGGGAACTTAACATAACCCCCAAAAATGAAGAACATGAAAAAGATCTTTTTACTCATTTCCGTCATCATGTTTATTTTTCCGGTACAGGCTCAACATACATTGAGACTGATGTCTTATAATATTAAAAATGCGAACGGCATGGATGATATTTGTAGTTTTCAACGGGTAGCCAATGTGATAAATAATGCTTCTCCTGATGTTGTGGCTATACAAGAGGTAGACAGCATGACCCGTCGGAGCGGACAGAAATATGTGCTGGGTGAGATAGCTGAACGTACACAAATGCATGCTTGTTTTGCACCTGCTATAGAGTTTGAAGGAGGTAAATATGGAATCGGACTGTTGACAAAGCAAGTTCCGCTACGTTTACAAACTATCCCTTTATCTGGTAGAGAAGAGGCCCGCACCTTGATTCTGGCAGAATTTGAGGATTATATCTATTGTTGTACTCATATGTCGTTGACCGAAAAAGACCGTATGAAGTCATTGGAGGTCGTGAAATCATTCGTCGCTCCTTATAAAAAGCCTCTTTTTCTGGCTGGGGACATGAATGCTGAACCGGAATCCGACTTTATAAAGGAGTTACAGAAAAACTTTCAGATGCTCTCCAATCCTAAACAATCTACTTATCCGGCTTCTGATCCCAAGGAGACTATAGATTATATTACCGCATTGAAGTCAAATGCTAATGGCTTCGCTCTTATATCCTCTCAAGTGTTGGATGAACCGATGGCCTCCGACCATCGTCCTATACTTGTTGAGTTGCGTACAGCTGAAAAGGCAGATAAAATATTTCGTACTAAACCTTATTTACAGAATCCCATAGGTAATGGTATGACAGTTATGTGGGAAACTACCGTTCCGGCATATTGTTGGGTGGAATATGGAACAGACACTACTCAACTGAAACGCGCTCGTACAATTGTTGACGGACAGGTAGTCTGCAATAATAAGCTGCATAAAATACATATCAACGATCTGATACCGGGACAGAAATATTATTATCGTGTATGTTCACAAGAAATGTTGCTTTATCAAGCATATAAAAAGATATTCGGAAATACCGCCCGGTCGGAATTCAGTGAATTTACTCTTCCGGCAACAAATGCGGATTCCTTTACTGCTATTGTCTTCAATGATTTGCACCAACATACGAAAACTTTCCGTGCTTTATGTAAACAGATACAGCATATCAACTATGATTTTGTAGTTTTCAATGGCGATTGTGTAGACGATCCTGTCGATCATGAACAAGCTACCTCTTTTATCTGTGAACTGACCGAAGGTGTACATAGTGACCGTGTACCGACTTTCTTTATGCGTGGTAATCATGAGATTCGCAATGCTTACTCTATCGGTTTACGTGACCATTACGACTATGTAGGAAATAAAACATACGGTTCTTTCAACTGGGGAGATACCCGCATCGTTATGCTTGATTGTGGAGAGGATAAACCGGATTCCCATTGGGTCTATTATGATTTGAATGATTTTACCCAGTTGCGAAATGAACAAGTGGATTTTTTGAAAAAGGAACTTTCCGCCAAAGAATTTAAGAAAGCGAAGAAACGTATCCTCCTGCATCATATCCCTCTTT
>ERZ1673698.1249-NODE-1249-length-26225-cov-127.202025_pt1 | contig 26225 bp, 23 predicted proteins | sample MGYA00580228_ERZ1673698 | MGnify/ENA primary metagenome ERZ1673698 (study PRJEB41218, sample SAMN15661768) | gut metagenome | host: Homo sapiens | place: Canada: London | collected 2015-08-20/2019-03-30 | study: EMG produced TPA metagenomics assembly of... | reverse complement strand
TCATAAATCTACCCTTAATCGTGTATTGGATGATAGTTGCGGATTTTAGGGATATAAGATGGTATTTCAGGTAAGTCTTCTGAGTTTTTAATTATGTTAATAGCGTTTGAAAACATAGTTTCTGTTTCTTTTTTATATGATAAACGACATAGTGTTTTATTTATTGTATCTTTTATAAAGTTTTTTTTGCTTCTTTTATGTTTTTGCAGTCTGGGATAAATATAAATCCACATAGCAAACTCATAATAGGGAGGATATAGTGTATCATTGTTGTAAATGTTTCCTCTTTGTTGGTCCAATGAGCATGATTCATCATACTTTAGTTCTGCCATGGTGCGAAAAGATGCGCATAAGCGAACGATTAATTTCTGATGTTTTCATTAAAAATATTTGGATGGTATTGAAAAAATGTGTATTTTTGTGCTAAAATATTAGCAATATGAACAATCCAAAGCGCATCCCATACGGCATGATGAATTTTGTGGCGTTGAGAGAAGAAAACTGTTATTATGTGGACAAGACGAGGTTTGTTGAAGAAATAGAGCATGCCAACATGTATTTCTTCTACATACGTCCTCGTCGTTTTGGGAAGAGTCTTACCCTTTCAATGTTGCGTCATTATTATGATGTGAATGAGGCTGATAAATTTGAAACATGGTTCAAAGGATTGTATATAGGTGAGCATCCTACACCTTTGCATAACAGCTATTTAGTACTGTATTTTAATTTCTCTGTTGTCAATGGAGAAATTAGTTCCTATAGAGAGTCTATGGATTCGTATTGCAATACGGTCTTTACTTCTTTTTGTGAGAAGTATTCACGGCTTTTGCCGGAAGATGCCTTGATAAAACTGAAGGAGAAAAAGGGAGCAGTAGAACAACTTTATTGTGTGTGCGACCTTTGTGACAAAGCAGGTCAAAGTCTCTATCTCTTCATCGATGAGTATGATCATTTCACTAATACAATACTTTCAGAGGTTGCGCGTCAAGACGACTATGCTTCGGAGACACATGGTACAGGATATCTTCGCTCCTTCTACAACGCAGTTAAGTCAGGTACAGATTCAAGCATCAAGCGAGTATTCCTGACAGGAGTGAGTCCTGTGACGATGGATGATCTTACAAGCGGTTTTAATATAGGAACCAATTATTCACTCGATTCTCGTTTTAACGAGATGACAGGATTTACAGAGGTAGAAGTACGTTCCATGCTGCAAGAGTACTCAGAATATTATGATTACAATCATTCTATTGATGAATTGATTCAGATAATGAAGCCTTGGTACGACAACTATTGCTTCGCCAAAGAGTCTTACGGAAAAACTACAATGTATAATTCCAATATGGTTTTGTACTTTATGGATAAATATCTCAATAATGGTTGTGTGATTCCTGAGGACATGTTAGAGGAGAACATCCGTATTGATTACAATAAGCTTCGTATGCTTATTCGTAAAGACAAAAATTTTACCCATGATGCATCTGTTATTCAAGACTTGGTAACTTGTGGCTTTGTCGTAGGTGAGTTGAAGGCAGGTTTTCCTGCAGAGAGAATCTGTGAGCCCGACAATTTTATTAGTCTTTTGTACTATTTCGGTCTTGTTACAATAGCAGGAATTTATCGTGGAAAGACCAGGTTTGTGATACCTAATGAAGTAGTGCGTGAACAGGTTTTCAAGTACCTGTTGGATACTTATGATGAGAACGGATTGTCCGTAGATGTCCGTAAGCACGACGGATTAGAAGAAGGATTGGCTTATGATGGTAATTGGAAATCCTATTTTCAGAACATATCAGACTCCATTTATCTTTTTTCCTCACAACGTGACAAACATAAAGGCGAGTCGTTTGTACATGGTTTTACCTTGGCAATGACTTGCCAAAATCAGTTCTATAGACCAGTATCAGAATACCCTAATCAGGAAGGGTATGCCGATATTTTCCTCTTGCCATTGCTTGACATTTATAAAGATATCCAACATTCCTACGTGGTAGAATTGAAATACGTGAAGTCAAATGCTTCAGAAGCAGAGATAGAAGTAAAAACTCATGATGCGGAGAAACAAGTATGTAAGTATGCAGAAACCGAAATGGTAAGGTTGGGTGCGAGGAGCACTCATCTCCATCGTATTGTGATAGTATATCGTGGAGTCGAAATGGTTGTATGTAAAGAATTATAAAAAATGGATGATAATGGCGGTATTTGTGCTCACCGCACGGGCAACAGGTGCCCAACGCTTGGTCTGTTGATGCCCAACGCTTGGTCTGTTGATGCCCAACGCTTGGTCCCTGAGTGCCCATTTGATGGGCAAGACAGACCACTTGATGGTCTATGACAGAACGGCTTATGTAATTTTATTCCTCAAGAAGTATTTGAACAGGTGATTCTGCATATTAATCAATGGAGTGAACGACAAACGTATTTATTCAATAACGGATATTTCTTGTGATAAATTTTGTTGTGTCAAAGAAAAAGTGTATTTTTGCGGAAAAATGTGAGCAATATGAAATATCCTATAGGAATCCAGACTTTCGACAAAATAATCGACGGTGGTTATGTCTATGTTGATAAGACTGATTTGATATACCAATTAGTACAGGGAAACATATATTTTCTGGGTCGCCCTCGGCGATTCGGAAAAAGTCTTTTAGTGTCAACCTTAGAACAATATTTCCGTGGAAACAAGGAGCTATTCAAGGGTCTTGCTATTGACAAACTGGAGACAGAATGGAAGCAATATCCTGTGTTTCACATCGATTTCAGTACGGGCAATTATCTGAATGATGGAGTTTTAGAAGATGTGTTGTCTGGTAATCTCACCGAATGGGAAGCTCAATATGAAGTAGTCAGGACCAGTAATGACTTGGGGTTGCGCTTTCAAAAAGTGCTTCGAGCTGCTCATGAGAAAACGGGTCTTGGTGCCGTCGTGCTCATTGATGAATATGACAAGCCGATCTTGGACGTAATAGAACTAGACTATCAGGTCGAACATCTTGGTAAGATGATTAGTTTGGAGGAAAAACATCGCAACATCATGAAGTCTTTCTATGCCACTTTTAAAGGGGCTGACGCAGACCTTCGCTTTGTGTTCCTCACAGGTGTTACGAAATTCTCGCAAATCAGCATGTTCAGTGGATTTAACCAACCTGCTGACATCAGCTTAAGCAGAAATTATGAAGCTCTCTGTGGAATTACCAAGGATGAGCTGGTGAAATATTTTGCTGGCCCTATAGCGGAAATTGCCCAGATATATCATTGCACGGAAGAGGAGATGCTGCAAAAGTTGAAAATGAAATATGACGGCTATCACTTCAGTGAGAAAATGGTGGATGTTTTCAATCCTTTCAGCTTGCTAAATGCTTTTTACAACATGAAGTTGGGAGGTTATTGGTTTAAAAGCGGCACGCCTACTTACCTTGTGCGTCTGTTGAGTCATTTTGATGAGAATCTTGATGAATTGGTTGGAAAATATTATGGGGTACCACAGTTTGATGACTATAAGGCTGATATAGAGAAGCCTTTGCCGATGATTTATCAAAGCGGCTATCTCACCATCAAGGATTATGACCAGGACACGGAGTCGTTCTTGCTCGATATCCCGAACAATGAAGTGAGAGAAGGACTTCTTACAATCTTGGCAAATGCTTATCTCAAGACTAAGGATGGAAAAGTAAATCAGAAACTATAGTAAAGAGAGTCATACATTTGATTTCTGAAGGTGAGTTTGCGTCTGAATTTGCTGCAGAAAAGCTGGCATATTTCCTCTCGGGTTATTATTTCAATTATCTTTTGGAGTTATTGTCAACCGTTGATTTTATATTGCATAATAATGATGATCTTAAGGAGTGGCAGATAATGAAGTCACAAGAAGTATTTGAACTCGTGATTCTGCATATTGATAATCTGGCTACTGGTCATCTATTATGACCCGTTCCGGTCTTCTATAATGCTTGCTTTGAGGCTCAAATCTTTTTTTGATGAAGGGTGATGAAGGGTGAAATAGCACCTATCACCCTCTGAAACCCCGATAAACACAGGGGGGCTGAGAAAAAGATGAAGGGTGAAGGGTATTTTGCATATTCGATTTCAGAAAATTGAAAACGGCGCAGACAAGAGAGGTACTGCTTTTTACCTCATTATAATTCTTCTGAATTGTATAGTATATGTTGCCTGTTGCATAGCTATAAAAAGTTTCCTCAATTTTTCCTCATCGTTCAACTATTTCGAGCATTATTACTTGTTCTTTATTAGCAGGACATAGAAATCATATTCTTATCCCGAACTGGGGTATATATTGCATGAAAAATAAAATAATCTTTAAAACATCAAGTTTTGTAAAAGTATATGTGTGTCTAACTTTGGGTGATGTTTAAAAAAAATAAGAATTGGCTATTTTTCTTATGGAATATTCTTTTCTTTGATTTATAATTTGTATTTTTGCAGAAAAAAGGAAATGAGACAGCTAATCATAGATAATATTGGACCAATATCCCACGTCGAGATGGACTTAAAGCGAGTCAATATCTTGATGGGACCTCAGAGTGCAGGCAAAAGTTGTATTCTGAAGATTGCTTGTTTCTGTGCTTGGGCGGAGAAACGTATTGAACTGGAACAAGGAAAGAATGGTTTTGCGGATTTCTCATATATCCAAAATAATTTGGTGGATTTTCATAAGCTCAATGGCTTTTTGCGTAAAGGCAGTAGAATCTGTTATAAGACGGAACACATAGATTTTGTATGTGATTTTGACAAGAAATCCTTTGAATTGTCTTGGAATGAAGCAGGTAGGTGGACTTACAAGCGTCCGCGTGTGTCTTACATTCCAGCAGAGCGCAATTTGATAGCTGTGGTTCCTAATTGGTTCGATGTTCGTATTGGAAATTCAAATATTTTGAGTTTTATTTCCGACTGGAATTTAACAAGGCAGCTCTATAAAAAAAGTGGTGCCATGCCAGTGTTAGGATTAGGAGTGTCCTATTATTTTGATGAAGAGGTCAAAACCGACAATATCTTATTAGAAAACGGCAAGTCTATAGAATTTTCAAATGCTTCCAGTGGTTTGCAGTCTGTGGTTCCAATGTGGGTTTATCTAAACTACCTGTTTGACTTACAGTATGAGTCAAATTCATTCTCTTCTGTTTCGAAAGAAGCAGAGAATGAGGAAGTTTTGCAACATATATATACAGTGAAGTTTAAGGAAGGCTTATCGGATAGAATAGGGGAAAATTTGCCGTTTATCGGCAGAATCGGCATGAGTAAACTTACTTTTGCTTCGGAAGGTGAGTTCCAGGAATGTAAGGCTCTTGTTGAGTCCTATACAAAGAACGTTTATTCAGACATTTATTTGGAAGAACCAGAGTTAAACCTGTTTCCTCAGACTCAAGTCGAGTTGATTTATCAGCTTATGGAGAAATCTGCTGTTCATGACGATGGCTTGTTTGTCTCTTCTCATAGTCCATATATCCTATATGCATTGAATAATTGTATGTTGGGGTATAAAGTAAGAGAAAAGATGCCTTCTGCTGATAGAGAATTATTCTCTCATGAGAAAAGTTGGATTAATCCAGACGATGTGGGAGTATGGGAGTTGCAGCCTTCATCAGATGGCTCCGTTGCTCTGAATCTCCAGGATGAGGATGGACTGATTAGAAACAACTATTTTGACAGTGTAATGAAAACTGTCATGAATGATTTTACTAACTATTCCATTTACTATGATTGAGTTGGTGACGGTTTTTCACCACGTAGAAGAGTATGATGGTGATGTTTGGGTAGCCGACTATACGGAAGCTACACAAAGAATGGATAGGGAATATCAGAAAGGAGTTGTGATCAGTCGAATTTCCATTGACGATATATCATCTTTTCATTTGGTGAACAAAGAAGGCGTTTCGTACTATGCTGTCAATTTCGAGGACAACAAGGAATTCTTTCCAAAAGGAAGGAAAGACTGTGAGTGCATGTTTAGGTGCAAAGAGGTCGTCGAAGGAGGATGGCTTTTGCTTTGTGAGTTGAAATACGGTTTGGATAAGGAGCCAAACAATTTCCAAAATGCTTCTAAGGCTTATCTCCAGCTGATGGATACTTGGAATCTTTTGGAAGAAAGGGGAGTGCTTAACAAAAAGCAATGTCGTTCTTTTCTGAACATATCTATGCCATCGCACAATAAACCTCCTTTTGATTCATTTGTTGTTACTCCTGCTGATAGGATACGGCTAAAACGAGAGAAAAATGTTATCTTGATGGGGGTGAATGAGATCCTGATAGTGAATAAGGGTATATTGAGGGCATTTTTGGTATGAAATGTTGATAGCAATTCCTCTAAAAGGACAGAACAACTTTTTATAGAATTTTAAACATATATAAATATGAGAATTTTGCAATTAGGCAAGTTTTATCCTATCCAAGGAGGTGTAGAAAAAGTAATGTTGGACTTGTTGGATGGGGTGTCAAATAAGGGCATTTGTTGCGATATGCTTTGTGCTAATGCTATGGTTGGTAAAGCAACACAAGTCATCGAGTATAATAAGTTTTCAAAAATTTATTGTGCTAATGCTTTTGGTAAAAGGTTTGCTACAATGCTTTCATGGCAAATGGTAAAAATATTACGACAAATCAATTCTAATTATGATATAATTCATATTCATCATCCTGACCCAATGGCAGCTTTCGCTCTTTTATTGTCAGGTTATAAGGGAAAGGTCGTGCTTCATTGGCATAGTGATATCTTGAAGCAAAGACTTTTGTTGAAATTCTTTATGCCTTTGCAAAACTGGTTAATAAAGAGATCTGATATGATTGTAGGCACTACTCCTGTTTATGTTGCTCAATCTCCGCATTTGAGGAATGCTCAAAAAAAATGTACTTATTTGCCAATAGGAATAGAACCAATTACGTATGATGAAAATAAGGTTCTTCCATTGAAAAATAAATATGAAGGAAAGAAAATCATATTTTCCTTGGGAAGACTTGTAAGTTACAAAGGGTATAAATATCTGATCGATGCCGCTAAATATCTTCCTGATAATTATGTGGTATTGATAGGAGGTTCGGGACCTTTGAAAAATGCGTTGCAGGAGCAAATTGAGTATGATAATTTGCGAGGAAAAGTTATTCTTTTAGGTAGAATTAGTGATGAGGAGTTGCCTTCGTATTATGGAGCTTGCGACATGTATTGCCTTCCTTCCATCATGAAAACTGAGGCCTTTGCTATTGTTCAGGTTGAGGCTATGTCATGTGGCAAGCCTGTTGTTGCTACCAAAGTACCTGAGTCAGGGGTCTCTTGGGTTAATGCTGATGGTGAGTCTGGGCTTAATGTGCCTATCAAAGATAGTAAGGCTCTGGCCAATGCAATTGAAAGAATCCTCGATGACAGAAATTTGTATCATCAATTGGCAAAAGGGGCTAAGGAACGTTTCAACCATCTATTCTTGAAAGAAAAGATGGTTGATGAATGTATTGGTAAGTATGAGAGCTTGCTTGGAGAGTAAAAGTTGCTATTTTGAGGTGATATTGTTTAAAACAGCTTTTGCAGTAAGCTCGTAGTTGTATTGATTGTTTATTTTTGCCTCTACATTTATAGCGGTGTATGAAAAATCACGCAGTGCTTGATATAGACTTTTAGAATCACCTGATTTGAAAAATGTCACGGGATAATCTTTGTAGATTTCTTTATAGACGTTTATGTCTGAAATTATGACATTTGTGTTGAGATACATAGCTTCTAATGGAGGTATGCCGAATCCTTCGTAATAGGATGGTGAGACTAAAACCTCAGATTTTGATATGATATCATAGACTTCTTGATTGCTTGCATTTGTCATAAAATTAATTTTGCTATTGTTGTTTTGAAGAAGATTGATGATCTCTGTATCTTTTGTCCTAAAGTTGAAATTTCCTATGATAGTAAGTGGTATATCTTCCTTTTCTTCTTGGAGTTTATTATAAGCTTCAAGCAGAAGATGTATTCCCTTATGTCTCTTTAAATTTCCGAGAAAGACTATGCCCTTCTTTCGATTTTCACTCATGTGAGCCTTTTTGTAATTTCTGAGCTCTTGGTTTATGCCATTGTATATGACTTCGATGTCTTTTGAAGTGTTGAAATAGTTATGTATTCTTTCCCTTGAAAAATTAGATACGGTAAAGACTTTAGTTGAGATACGAAGAGCTCTTTTGACAAACCACTTATAAATCAAGAGTTTTGCTGGTGAACAAAAGTTGTCGGTGTCAAAAAATACGATGTCATGTATGGTGCTGTATGTTGGCACGTTTATTCCTAATGGAATATTAAAGTTTGGGGTGTAGAATGCGTCGCACTGATTGACGGCTTTTACAGGGAAAGCAATTAGCTCTTTGATGGAAAAACTGGCATAGGTACAATTAATGCATTGGCAATTTTTCTGTTGTGAATATTTTGCCAATGCTTGTTCTTTTCCAATCAGAAGATACTGGTTTGTAAAGTCAAGTATCATATAATTGAGTATGTTCTCGATAAATGTACCTATTCCACTTTGGCCGATTAGACGGCAGTCTATAGCTATTTTCATGTTGTTTGATCCAATATTATATTATATTATATAAAATCTTTATTTTAGTATATATCTTTCTGTAAAATCTTTTATAATTGTATTCCAATTATATTTAGTTAACTCATCAGGATTAGGCTTTGCATGAGAATGTGCGGTCTCTGTGATTTGAGAAATCCATCTTTCTTTGTTATATCCTTCAACGGTATATGCTCCAGTTTTCCCTTCAGCAATTTCTATCATTGCGGAATTATGTGACGTTACTATGGGACAACCACATAATAAAGCCTCTAATTGAGGCATGCCAAAACCCTCATTTAAAGATGTAGACACATAGCATTTTGCTAGTGCATATAATTTTGCTAATTTTTCGTCACTGACGAATTTGCTAAAGATAACACTTTCTTTGGGAAATCCTTGACTTTCAATAGTGTCTTTTACCTTTGTTTCTTTCCACTTGTTTGCGCCAACTATAAGAAGTTGTAGATGAGTGGTCTTGTATAGCTCTGGCATTAATGATAATAAAAATGATAGATTCTTTCTTGGTTCAAGTGAGCCTACAAATAAAATGAAGTCTTGCTTTATTCCAAATTCTTTTTTCAGAATAATTTCTTCTGAAAGTGGCATATTTTGTACTTTGAAATATTTATTATTTACTGCTGCTCCTACGAAAATCTCTTTGCTTTTTCTATATGGGAAATACCTCATAATTTTATTTTTTGTGTAGTTTGAGTTAGCCCATATTATGTCAGCATTTTTTATTGATCTGCTAAAAAATAATTTATTGGCAATTTTGTTGGTCCATTGCATAGTCTTTTTGAATTCTATATTCACAACATCATGTACAACAATTATTGCCTTTACTTTTGACGGTATAAAAAATGGAATACAAGGAAGTGCAGAGAAATAAGTATTAATGTCCAATTTTTTGCATAGTTGTGCCATAATGACATTTAGCCAAATTAAATTTGGAAGTTTTACTAATATTTTATTTGTGTACAGGATGAACTTAATGTTATTTGTAGTTTTCCAATCATCAGATGTTACATCAATCTTTTTGGGAATGGCTACATAGAAAGTGGATGACGGCATATTTTTTGCCCATGCTAATACGCTTCCTTTTAGAAAGTTCGTAATACCTGTGCTTGTGGTCACCAATGGCCTTCCATCTATCAAGATATTCATATGAAGAAATTAATTTAAATGATTTTAAAAATGTTTTTGTATAGAAACAGGGAATAATTATAAGAATAGTTATTCTCAAAAATCATTCTTGCCTGTTCATTGTAATTGTATTTTTGTTTGCTGCCTATGTTGTTTATTGCTTTTATAAAATCCTGTTTAGTTTGGCAAATTATAGCTATGTCTTTGTTAAGATTATAGCCTTCTAAAGCCTCTTTTGTTCCAATTATATACTTACCCCACATGAGTGCTTCTGCTGTCTTGACTTTCATTCCTCCACCTGAAATTATGGGCAGAATTATAATGTCAGCATTTAGGTAAAATGAGTCTAATTTGTCTACTTTTCCATGGATTGTCAATTTGTTGCAATCAATTTTTATTGTCTTTTTTAGTTGTTCCATTCCCGAGCCTACAATTGTTAAGTGAGCGTTAACATGTGGAAGTATTTTTTTACAGAACCATTTTAGTCCTTTTGTGTTACCAGGAAAATAACTTCCAACGAAAAGCAGTTTAGGTGTTGTGCTTATAATTTTGGATTCTTTTTTCAAATCATATGTACAATTGTCTTTTAATGTTATGGGAATAATACTAATATTTTGCGCTTTATACAAATGTGAGATTCTTTTTTTATCTTTGGCATTTAAAACAATGCTCGTTGAGGAGTATTTGCATGCACAATATTCATTGTATCTTGCATTTGCTATCCAAAATAAGTGTTTGAAATCCCCTGACATTAATGTGGTTGAAATCATATAGTCGTATTCAACATTATGAAAAAATGTATATATGACTGTTTGGGGAAATCTACTTTTGATGTATTTTGCGATAACCCCTAAATTTGAGGAGTCTATAAAAACCTGCTGGAATTTATTCTCGTTCATCATCTTCATAATTTTTCCAAGGTATGAACTCGTTAATCCTCCTCCGTAGAATTTGAAAATTTCGACTAGTTTGATGAATTTGCCACTTACACTCCTTCTTCCAATCTGTGGGGAAAGAATGAATGTTTCTACGTTTTTTTCTCCAAAAATGTCTATTATGCAATCTAGATTTCTATTTGCACAAAGAGTTCCTCCAGAAAGGTTGTTCTTGTTGGAACATGTTATGTATAAAATTTTTTTATTCATTTTACATCTATGGTTTTATCAAACAAATATTTTTGTTCTTGATAAGATTTATCATTCCCTAAAAGAATATTTTGATATTCTGCTAACGGAAAATTGACAGTTGCTATAATTTTTATGATACAATAAATTCCTAAAAAACTTGCAAATAAGTTCTTGTTATTTTTATAGTAAAAGCATTTTATTAACTCAGGCCATATTATCCAATATGCATAGATAAACAGGGTGCTAAATCTTTTTGATATTTCGTCAAATTCATTTAGTATAGAGAATGTTATTATATATAGTAAAAACGTGTTTATGAATATTTTATTGTATTCTTTTAATTTTTTCAATTTATCATAGTAGCAAAAGATTAAAACACTTGTTAATAATCTCTCTACATAACCAAGTCCAATTCCTCGAGATCCTGCAATTTCTGAATAAACATCTAATTTGGTCTCTAGGAAATCCCCTCCTATGTGAAGTAATTTAATTAATCCCGTAACCATTGGAACATGTATAACAAATATGACGTTGCATATTGCCACAACTGAAATGTAAATGTATTTATTTGTGTTCCTGTTTAAAATAAAATACAATGGGATAAAAATGATAGATGAAAAGTGTATGCTTATTGCAATTATACAGCCAAGAAAATACTTAATAGGTCTTTTTTTGGAAATATACGGAATTATATTTAGAAATACAAGCATGGCAGGAAGGTTTCTCAGTAAATTGCAAATTATTACAAACCCCTCAAATACTAGCATGATTGTGAGACTCAACAATATGTTTGATGAATATTTTTTGAGAAAATTATATAAAAGTAAAGTTTCTATTAGTGTTAGCACGAAAATCATAAAATGATAATCATCTAGTATTGCTTTACATATAAGGTTGAATAACATCCAACCAGGCTCATGTGATTTGATGTCTCCAAATTCGTAATTGACTAAGTTATAAAACTTTAGATTTTCAAATTCATTAAAATAGTTTCTCCAATCATGAAATATGTACCCTCTGAAAGCAAAGAAAACGAAGAATACGCCAAATCCTAAATATATTAGTTTGGTGCAAAACTCTTTATCTTCTTGCTTCTTTTCGGTCAGATATGCTAATGTTCCGAGAAAGATAATAAGAGTAACATACGGAATGGAATATATCATTTCTTTTTCGTTTTTATATATATAATTATTGCATCGATTATTATGCTAAATAATATGAAGATTAATACTTTGAATGATCTTGGCGTTCCTGTAGCTTTGTATGGCATGATAGGACGTTGAAGGATAGTGAAAGCTGGTGTTCTTTCTTGAACTTTTGCTTTGGCTGCTTGTAACTGGTTATTCAAACCACTATAAGTGTTAAATTTTAATTGCATATCGTTTTCAAGATCTTCTTCTTTTGACTTGTAGCTTTGTAATACAATATCTGTGTTCGTGTCAGAATAATATCCATATCCTTGTCTAGCTTTTTCATAATCTTGCTTTGCTTTTGATGTTAGTTTGGTATAGTACTCAACATCTGCTTTTGCTTTTTTAGTCCTATATTCTGTGATGTATTGTTGTAATCTGCTTTGTAGAGTATCAGCTAATATTGCTGCAACCATAGGATCTTGGTCCATAACCGAAATGCTAATTACACTAGTCTTTTTGTCGATGGAACATAGTATAGAATTACGTATAGCATTACATATTTCATAATCTTTTTTTGAAATCTTAAATTTGTCTTTATTTCCTTTCCCTGCTTCAGCCTTTTTGGAAGCTAATTTCTCCGAAAGCCAAATTTGAGGGATTTGCCAGAATGGCACTTTCTGTTCTTTAGTTAAATAATTATAATAGGTTCTTTCTTTGTTGTTATCTTTTAAGCGCACAGGTACATTGAAAAGCCCCATTAAAAAATCTGTAGAAGCAAAAACGTCAGGATATAATTCAGGGTAAATTGCGTCCATATTTGATTTTGACCCTAAATCAATTCCAAAATTGGATGCCATATCCGCAATATTGTCGTTTAGACCTATTCCTCCTGAATTTAATTCGGGCGCAAGCATGACTTCTGCTTTATATGTTTTAGGAGTGTTTAGAGCTACAATTACACCAATGACCGCTCCTATGCTTATGCATAATAGCAATTGCTTCCAGTTCTTTATGACTTTTTCTGCTAATGCTATAATATCGATTTCTTTGTTTCTTGTTTCCATTATTTTTTATGTTAGTGGCTCGTAGCCGTTACATTTGTAGTTTAATTGCTTGTATCTTTTTCCTATCGGTCTTGCTGGCGTGCCAGCAACAATGCTATATGGTTCAACATCTTTTGTGACAACAGATCCTGCACAAACGACGGCGCCTTGTCCGATTTTTACATTTTGCAATACAGTTACGTTTGCACCTATCCAGACATAGTCGTTGATGTTTATTGGCATGAATATGGCACTGAAGTTGGGTGCATTAATATTATGACTTCCTGTAATTAAACTTACATTGTGGGAGATGGATACATTGTTTCCAATAAAAATGCCTCCTCTGCCATCTAGTAGGCACCCTCTGTTAATGTGTGAATTGTCTCCGATTTTTATTTTTTGTGGAGTCATGATATATACATTCTTCATGATGAAAGATTTGCCAATCTTAAACTTCACAAAATTAAGGTATGTTTTCCTTATTCTCCAAAATGGAATATGTGGCAATATGTCATTTACAATATAGTTAGCTACTATTGCGATTATCCACTTATAGATGTTCGTCTTTTTAAACGTACATATCCATTTTGAAAGAAGAATTTTTGCCAGCGCAACTTTAGTAATGGCTTTACCTTTAACTATCTCCCAATTGTATTTTTTTGATAGAAAAAAATCGTTTGACATACCTTCTTGTAGGAAGGTTTCTAATGTTGTGTCAACTTTTTTAAAGACATAGCCTTTTTTGTACAAATTGTGTATTTGAAGCCAATCTAAAGCAAATCCTAAATCAGTTCTATTAGTCTCATATAAATTCTCTAAATTTATTTTTCTTCGAATTAAAGATGAACCATGCCTATATATAGGCTCCCATCTTAATTTGTCTATGTCATTGTTAGCCTCTACATAGATTTTATCTCCATTTGGTAATTGTTCTATGCTGTTGGCGTATAGAATGTCTGTGCTATTTATGTCTAAAGCTAGTGTGATAACTTTATTTAATGCATCATTTGAAGCATAATAATCGCCAGAGTTGAGAATATTTATCCAATCTCCTGTAGCATGGACGATGCCTTTATTCATGGCATCATAGATTCCATTATCTTTTTCCGAGCACCAATAAGCTAATTTGTCGGCATATTCTTTGATAATGTCTACTGTCCCATCGGTGCTACCTCCGTCAATGACAATATATTCCTTATCTTCCCACGTTTGTGAGAAGAAACTTTCAATGGTGGTCCGTATGTTTGCGACATCATTGAATACTACTGTTATGACACTTATTTTATTGCTCATATTTTTTATTTGTTTTGCTAAATTACAACTTTCTTTTTACATAAACAAATTTTTTTTGTTTTATTGTGTTTTTTATCTTATTCTATATTTTCCGATTAGAATCGGTATGTAGTTTTCTATAAAATTGATAATGGGAATAAACAATAACATAATAGTCATTGCTATAATGTAGTCTTTCCATGAAGAAATTACGAAAATGCTTCTTATATACGTAATAGGTATCATGTGAAATCCTAATATAGCAATTGAACCGGTAGATAAAGTATAAATGTGTTTCGATTTAAGCTGGCTTAGCCATTTTGATAAAATGTAAATAGTACCAGTTATGCTTCCTAGAAAAAATAGAATATAGTTACTACCAAATCCATTTAAGTACATGAATACTATGTCGTTGTATGTGCCGCATCCATATAAAATTGACAAACTTATAATAGCAAAGAAGCAACTTCGGTAAGACAATGTGCATTCATTTAATTGTTTCTTCCATTTTTTGTTGTAATTACCTAACATGAAAAAGGGGTATGCTATGGTTGTGTTGGTTATGGCATTCGCATACTCTCCCATAGATGTTGTTGGCTCAAATGTGTTATAAATGCATTCGTTTGTCGCAATCGTGATAAAAGGTGAAAAAAAAGCTAATGTATATAACCATTTTGAAGGCAAAAACTGAAAAACAATTTTTAATATACAAAGAGTATAGACAAACCACATAGGACCAAGGACCTTGTGGAAGCCTGATATCAATAGAATTGGAAACATATAAAGGTTTTCACAGTTAAATATATTATGTCTTATTTCGCTTTGGGTTTTCCAGGCAAATGATATAGTACAGATTAGAATCATAGGTATGATTAGATTGTACCATAGTTTTTTCCAAAAAAATCTATGATCTTCTTCTTTTTTGCATAAAAAACCTGATATACAGAAAAATAAAGCTACACTAAATGTATAAATGTATTTGTTGCCTATGGAAAAAAAGTGCCCTGCAACGATAAGATACATTCCAATAACTTTCATATAGTCAATCCATATTAACCTTTTTGATGATGTTTGTTCCATATTCAAAAATTTTTATTTGTTCCAAATTCCATTAGCTTTTTCTTTTATGAGTAGTCTGCACTGGTATAGGTGGATGATGCTCATGCAAGCATAGCTACCTGCCATACTTAGAACAACACCTTCTATTCCTAATTGTTTGCCTAGTAATAGTACGACGACAATATAGAGTGCAGTGAATACCAAGGATGTGAAGACCTGGATTCGTATTTTGTTCAGACCATTTATGAGGTATGTCACACAGTTGTTCAGATTGAAGAAGCATACGTATATCAATGTGCATAGTGAAACCGTGAAAGGCACTATTACTTTTTCTCCCACCCATAAATGATAGAAGATTTGGCAGCCTGCTAACATGATGAATCCTCCGGTAACCGATAGCCCCCAAAGCTTTAAGGCTCTATTAAATGTTTGCTCTATCCATTTCATGTCGCTTTTGACGTAAGCATCTGTATATGCATTCCACATAGGGGAGAGGATGATGGTATATGCAATGACGAGCAAGTTAAAGAATTTGTAGGCAATGTTGTATGTGGTTACGGCTGCTGGACCACAGAACTGGGTGATGAAGATATTGGCAGCACCAAAGATGACAATGCAGCTAGTTATCTCGATAAGAAAAAATCCTGTCCCTGTTCCAATGAGTTTTTTACTTAGGTGTTTATTAAAATATTTTTTGGAGGGTTTTAATTCAGGATGCTTTTTGAAAAGCAGTAGTCCAGCGATGATATAAACAAGACTCCCTGAAGCAGTATATGCAATTACTACATAAAGTAGCCTGCCACTTGTTGTCTGCGTCAATATATATATTATCGCTAATGAAATGACATTGCCTAATATGTTTAAGAAGTCATTAATAGCATATTTTTGCATAGCTATATATATAATTCCTATATTTTTTACTACAAAATTGAAGAGTGTGAAGAATACAGCAAAAAGAACAGCATTTCGCAAATCTTCATTTGAAATGGTTAGAGTGTTAAAAACACTATTATAGTTGATTAGGCACATAGGAATAGCACCAATTATTGCAACAATAGTGGCTATACCCGCAAGAAGAACGAGTGTAGTCGTAATGTATGCTTTTCCTTCTTCGTATTTTTTTTGAGATATGGTTTCTGCTAAAAAATTCCGCATACCATTGCCTAATCCTATATCGAATGCACCAATCCAAAAAAGTATAGATGTAAGTGTCATCCAAATACCATAAACCTCATTGTTCAAGTAGTTGATTGTTATAGGTACTATGAGGAGAGAGGTTGCTAATCCAATTCCTTTGAGTACACATGAAAATAAAATATTATTTCTTAATATTTTACTCCTTTCATTTTTTATTTTCAACTGTGAAAAGTTCATCTTGTTCAATTTTTTCGGGTAATATTTCTTTTGTGAATTTTGGCAGGTATTCCTGCTAACAAACAGTTTTCTTCTTCATATTTTTTGTTACAACAAGCATTGGCTGCAATTATGCAGCCGTTTGGGATAAAAGAATTCTTTAAGATAGTGCTTCTTGCTCCCATCCATACATTGTTGCCTATTGTGACAATTCCATCCTTATCATTGCTAATGTTGTTTTTTATGTTTATTGTTTGGTGGAAATCCGTGTCCATTATCAAGGTGTTCCAACTTATGAGAACATTGTCTTTTATGTCAATTTTCTTGTAGCAGACAATTTGGATTTCTCCAGAATTATTGAAATTTTTCCCTATACTTAATATTCCTTTATTCATGATGCATATTTTGGCTCCTTGTCCGAAATTCGTATAATTACCTTTTAGAACTAAAACTCCATCAATTTGTATTATGCTCCGTTGGTAAGTTTTGTCGAAAATACCGAGTTTTCCGAACCCGACATTAAGCATTCTACTTTTAACCTTGTTTTCTAATTTAACAGAACCTTTTAGTGATACAATATGGCAATTGTATCTAACAAAAATCGGTAGCTTGATAGCTTGACCAAGAGGTAAAAGCTTTATGCAAACATAAAGCGATTTTGGTATTGAAAGTATTTTTTCAACAAATTTATTCATGCATTTTTTACCTAAGTAATGATTAATAAATAACTTGGTACATTTTTGTGTCCTTTTTATGAAGTAACACATGGTTAAAGGATAGAGTTCCAAGCTCTTCCTTTGCTTCATATTTACTATAATCTTTCTTTGTCATAATTTCTTTTTAACTTATTGATTATTAGCTATTTATATTTTTTTTAAATCTGCTAGAAAATTTGCATCTTTACAACTGATTTCCAGGCAGTTATAATGAATACAAAGATTCTAGCAGAAGTCTTTTCAGAGACCGACTTGACATACATCCAGCAATTAGACGAGCGCCAGCGTCGGCTATATTGTGCTACAAGAGCATCAACATAGGCAAACATGGTGTGGCGGCCGTGTGTGCCTCTATTCACATATCAAAGAACACCATCTATAGGGGCATTCGCGAGTTAAACGGAAAGACCAATCTTTCTTCGGGAACAGTAGTCCGTATTGCAGGTGGTGGTCGCAAGGTAACCTGATACAAAGAAGAAGAGAATGAGTGCATTTGTGATATACAGGCTATAATTGGTAAGCACTTTCCCTGTGTAGTAATATTCTGTGTGATATAAGAGAATTGCAATCATGCTAATTCCTTTTATTGAATCTATCCAATGTTTTCTTTTCATTGATTTTTCTCCCTAAATGTGAAAAGCAATAAGAATGTTCTGCTTAAAAACTAAAATGTAAATTATTTTTGCAACTTCATATTTTATGCTGCCAAAGCCCTTTCTATCTCCAAGTTCTCCTTGATGTATTCCTTCATCGCGTCGGAAGCATGGGCGGATTCTGCCAAGTCCATCGTGGCAATCACTTTCCTGCCTTTGCCTTCTCTATAGTTCTTCTGCCAAATCTTGTCATGCGACTTGTTCTTGATTTGCTCGAAGCTCAAAGAGGCATTCTCCTGGATGGAAGCGTCGAGAGCTTCCTTTTCCGACTCCGAAAGGTAGTCTTCATTGGCTTTTCTCAGGGGAAGCATGATGTTGGAGGCATCCTCGGATGCAAACTTGAAGGCTGATTTCAGCATTCGTGATAGCTCTGGCTCATGGGAGTCGCCCTTAATGGCATCGAGCAAGTGGGAGAGTACGGGACCGTATGGCATAGCGCAGACATCGTCAGCCGTTATGCGTTGTCCCCATTTCGCCAAGTGCTTCAGCTCTGCGAAATATATGGTTTTCAAGAGGGTGTAGTAATCTAGCTCGCCCGTCTTGTTGAGGACGTAGAGCACGGTTTCCACCAATCTTTCTTTGTTGTATCTATCCATCTTTCCGAAATTTTCTGCAAAATAACAACTTTTGGATGACATAACCAAATTTTCCTTCGTGAGAATGAAGAAAAGGGGTGAAACTTATGACACACCCTCTTGCTAATGTTTATATCTTTCCAATCTCTGCTGTCTTTTATTTCGCAATAGTCTAAAGTAAAACAATGCCTGAATTATCCTAACTTCCAACTTTCAACACTTCTTGTTTTGCTGGAGAAGTTGATACCAATTTTGATAACAGTTCGCTTGTCCATAGCGAAAGGAGCTGCATAGTTTTTTGATTCTATCTGCTGCAGTGCTTCTTCTGCACTTCCGTCTAATTTACATTCTATGATGTAGATGTAGTTAGAAGTTTGGATGATAACGTCCATTCGCTCTCTAAGTCATAAAAAGCAGAACCCTCCTTGTGGATTTTCTTAAAGTCTTGTGTTGGGATTTGCTGTGATTAGAATCTTGGCTTCCCTTTTTTGAAGATCTCTACATTGATGCGATAGCCATATCCAGAAAGCTCGTCGCGTTCGGTGTTGGCTAATGATTTTTGGAGATATTCAATTGCTTGTTCTATTACGTCTCTTCTTGTAGCACCGTGAAGACCGCAAGAAGCAAACTGGTTGGTCGTTGCCCATCAGCTCCATCTGTGCTTGTATTAATGTATGTAAATCCATAATCTTGTCTTTATTTTGTTTTGATTCAGATATTTTATATTTCTCCTATCTCTGTCGCATTACCTTGCTGGAATATGAGGTATATTCCGTGAAGTTGTGTTCCTGCGGATAGACTTTGAATATTTGTATCTGCTATGTATTTGTTTAATTGTTCTACAGCCTGTTCCTTTGCTGTCTTTGCTTCTCTATCCGTTGCCTTTGATGGAAGATACTTCAACTCTATGATATAGCTGTGGCGGAGGGTGGAGAATTGTCTTTCCTGTATGAATTGGAAAGATATTCAAATAGAGGTTGCCATTCTCCTTCTTGTGCTGCCTTACGGTACATTGCTGATAAGTCATTGAGATCCAAGCTATGCAATGTCTGAAACTGTTCTACCAGAAAGTCGTAATACATCTTGCGGATGGTGTTGTTGGGAATGACAAGATGAAGTGCATCAAGGTCGGTTCCTCCAATAGTCAACATTCCATAGTAGTACAATAGGCTGACGAAACGGTCGGGATTCATTACTTCCTCTGCTGCAAAAGAATCAGCAATAGAGGCATCAATAAAGCCTTTCTCGGCAATCTTCATCAAGACTCCTTTGCGGTCGCCATCCAGATGGTCGAGCCTTACGAGGTTCTTCAACTTGGCATAATCTGTACGACAACTTGGATCTGCCATCTCCTTGGGAGCTTTTCCTGTTGTGATGAGGTTGTTGAGATAGTAGAGTACCATGTTGCTGTTGTACATGCTCGGATCGATATTGTATCTGTCTTCTGAAAAGCAGTAGTTGTCGTACCATGGTTTCATCTCTGCTATAATCGCATTGATTTTTTCGTCCTCACTGATGGTGACTCCAATAGTATCATTCGTTTTGATAAGTCCTACAGAAATGTAGTAGGATATCATTTGGCGTACTTCTTCTTCGCTGAAGCCTAACATCATGTTGAACCATGGATGAAGGCTGATGTTGGTAGCGATGTTGAAGCCACTGGTCAAATCGTTGAGGGTGATAGGACTGACACCCATAAAGAGAATGCGTTCGAAGTTCGGTTTGAATATCTTGAAGGCATTGCGGTAAAAACCACTGCTGTGGGTCATGTTATGATAGGTATCCTCGCCCAACTCATTGAGAACGGTGTTGGTGAAGTTGTCGTATTCATCAATGATGAGATAAAGATGATAGCCTCGCTCCTTGGCTTCTTTGGACAGAATGTTGATTTTGTCCTTGGAAGTAGTGGCTGCCAAAGCCCATTCTACCGTGTCTTTTGTATAATAGTTCTGGTATTTTTGAACAAATTGATTCAGACAACTGCAACAGTATGTGTTGAAGTCGGTCTCAAGATTCTCTACTCTGTCCAAAACCTGGGAAAAGTCGAATTGCAAAATCTGAAACTTGCCTTTTGATTCTAAAGGATGTGTTTCTATCCATGTGCCTTGATATTCTTTTTCGATATCTTTGTTGGCGCAATCGAAGTAATCGGCTACCATTGACAAAAACAAACTCTTGCCAAAACGACGTGGACGTATCAAGAAGAGATAATTTGAAATCTTCTCTAATAATGGCAAGTACTTTGTTTTGTCAACAAAATACTTTTGACTTCTCTGTAGGGTCTTGAAGTCGGATATTCCTATTGGTAATCTCTTGATTGCTTCCATAATTTCTTTAGTTATTCATCACAACTTATCCCATTAACCAACGCATAGGATATTTCATAAGAATGACTCCTTCGTTTGAGGTGTCATGCTCTTACTTCGTCATATTGGCGATGGTAGCTATCATGGCGGCGATGCTCGACATGCTGGAACCAAGGCTCATAGTCTCAGCAACACTCATCTTGCGCTTCAACTTGGATGGGACAACGATTTCGCAACCTGGCTGGATGCGGGCGCCTTGACTTACCTTTGCCACCTTACCATTCATATAGATGACGTATGCCTTGCTCTTGACTGCATCTGAGGCGAAGCCACCGGCCTCGTCTATGTAATAGCTTGCTCGTTTGCCCTTGACGTATGCCACGGTGTTGGCGAACATAACAGCTCCATTGATCTTTACGGTTCCGTCGTATTGAGGTACGATAAGGCGGTCGCCCTCACGCAATACCAAGTCTTCGTCAGAGCCAGGATTCTTGAGTGCTTCTGCCAAGTCGATTCCTACTGGGTATTCGTCTGGAATATTGAACTTCTCGAGTTCTGCATTCTTGGCACTTTCGGCTGACTGCTGTATGGCGGAGCCGTTATTGCTGCTCGCTGCCAACTGAAGGAGGTTCTTCTGCTGGTTTTCGCGTTCCTTTTTATAGATAGCGTACATCAGATCGCGTTCTGTCTGATTGGTGCGGCGAAGAAGACGGGCTCCTTTGATGTAGGCATGATCGGTAGCGCCTCCTGCCATGTGATATAAGTCGCTCAGACGTGAAGGGCGCTTGGTCATGGTGTAGGCACCTTGGAACACAACCTCTCCTTCGATACTTACATTTTGCTGTTCTGTATAACTTGGATTTTTGCGGATATAAACCTCATCGAATGGCATCAGGGTAAAGCCTGGTGTGCCGTCGATAACGAAACCGTCCTTCAGGGTGAGTTCGAAACTCTTGGCAATGATGCTGTCAGGACGCAATGCCTTCGGATTGTTGACTCGACGGCTTACGTTGACTTTCACTACAGATGCCTTGTCGGTGAGTCCGCCTGCCTGAAGAACGAAGTCCTCGATGGTCTCATTGTCGGCATACTTGTATGTGCCAGGATAGTTTACCTCGCCACGGATGGTGATGGTGCGCTCTATCATCTTGTCCTGACGGGTAGGGATGAAGAGCACATCATTCTCCTTCAATGGGATGTCGGCCACCTTACCACTCATGATGCCTGCAATATCGACGCTGATTACCTCCAAAGAGCGGTCGGTCTTCATGCGATGCATTACAGCACGGGCTGTAAAGGCTTCCTCGGTGAGTCCCTCTGCATGTTCTACGAGAGTGCGAACGCTGTTGATCTGTTCGCCCAAGTTGTACATGCCGGGACGGAACACGGCTCCCTTGATTTCTACGGTATTGGCATAACGTGGCAGGATAGAGTCTACGCTAACTGAGTCGCCATCAGCTATACGGAAGTTGGCGTAATCGAATTCTTCTACGTTGAATACTGAATACTCTCTGCCTGTCTTACGATTCACGCGAACGGCCTTGGTATAGGCATCTCCTGTAAAACCACCGGCATACTTGAGTACGGAGTTAAGGCTCTCGTTCTTCTTCATCTCGTAGAACATAGGGCGCTTTACCTTTCCGCTGATGTTGACCAAGCAGTCGTATGGGCCCACCACGATGACATCATTATCAGCCAAGCGAACGTTGCCTGTCAGTTTGCCGTTGAGAATATAGTCGTAGATATCTACTACGGTTACAAGTCGGTTGTGACGATAAACCTTGATGTTGCGCAGGGTTCCGAGGTCGTTGGTGCCTCCTGCCATATACAGGGCATGGAACACGGTGGCAAAGGCTGATAGGGTATAGGTTCCCGGTGCCTTTACTTCGCCCATCACATTGACCATGATGGTCTTGGTCTGGCCTACTGTCAGTTTCACACGGCTGCTGCGATAACGGCTTCCGAGTGTGTTGCGTAAGCGGGCATTGGCTTGTGCTACAGTCAGTCCACTGACATTGACAGGGCCATAACCCTCGATGGTTACTTCGCCATCGGGAGAAACTGTGCTCTGAATGGTGCGCTGAGATGCTCCGTAAATATCAATGATAACAGCATCGCCTGGCCCCAGACGATAGTTCTGTGGGGTGGCGATGTTCATGTTAGGCTCGAAACTTAACTCCTTGTTATTGAATATGTCACGGCCGAAAACGCGATGTTTATCTTTAGCCTGCTGAGCCAACAACTGTTTGAGCATCTGTGTAGAATCGGGCACAATGCCATTCAACTCGTTTTGCATGTCGCCATATTCCTCGTCATTGCTGTCGTAAGTGTGTCTGTAAGAATAGTCGCGCTGGGCTTGCACACGATAGTTGGAGTAGTTGGCAGCCTCTTTGTCGGACTGTTTTCCGTAGTCGGAACGTGTTTTGCCATTATTGCTGCGCAGACGACTTGCATCTCCTGTGCGGTCGGTAGCACTGGCCAAAGAACCTTGCTTCTGCATCTTCTCATACTTCTGACGAACTCGGCGAATCTGAGAAATGTCGACACCACGCTGCATCAGCTTGGTGACAATCTGCGAATTAGAGGTGCCTGCACTATGCTCCTTGGCCACAAAACTCATCACTTGATCATCCGTCATGCCTGACTGGGCCATTACTGAACCTGCAGACAAGAGCATGAGCGCAAAAATGATATATTTCTTCATTGTTTATTGTATGCTAATTTTTTAGATAATTATGCTATTAATATTCTATTCTTATTATATAATAACTCTAAATAGTGTAATTTGTTGTAAAGGAGCATGTTTTTTTCTCAATATTGGCGGAGTGCAGCCAAAAGGTCGATATTTTCGCTCTTTTTGCCGACTGTGATACGCAGGCAGTTGCCACAAAGTTGCACATTGTTGCGATTGCGCACAATGATGCCCTGATTGACCAGATAGTTATAGATGGCTGTAGCATCTGTCATCTTTGCGAGGAAGAAGTTGGCCTCTGTGGGGTACACCTTCTGGCAGATAGGCAGGTCGGTGAAGGCTGCCATCACCTTGCCACGTTCCTGCAGAATGGTCTTCACCCAGTCGTCTACCTGATAGGGATCTTTCAGAACCTCGAGTGCCTGCTGCTGGGTGAGGAGGTTGATGTTGTAAGGGTATTTCACCTTATTGAATATATCGACTATCTGCTTGCTGGCAAATGCCATGCCCAGACGGATGGCAGCACATCCCCATGCCTTACTCATCGTGTTGAGCACGATAAGGTTGGGATATTTTGCCAGCTGCAGGCGGTAGGGGCGGGTCTTGGCAAAGTCGCCATAGGCTTCATCGACTACTACGATGCCGTCGAAGCGTGACAATACACCATCAATGGTGTCGGGTGAGATGAGATTGCCGGTTGGATTGTTGGGACTGCAGAACCAGATAACCTTGGTATTCTTGTCGCAGGCTGCTAAGAGATGGTCGGCTGTGGTCTGGAACTGCTCGTTGAGCAATACTGGGCGGTATTCCACGTCATTGATGTCGGCACATACTTCATACATACCATAAGTGGGAGCTATGGCCACTACATTGTCCTTGCCTGGTCGACAGAACACTCTGTAAACCAGATCGATGGCCTCATCTGAACCATTGCCCAAGAAGATCTTGTCTTCTGCCACGCCCTTTACCTTACTGAGCTGTTTCTTCAATTCGAGCTGCAAGGGGTCTGGATAGCGGTTGTATGGGTCGTTGTATGGATTCTCATTAGCGTCGAGGAAGACGCGGGCTGTGCGACCACTAAACTCATTGCGGGCGCAACTATAGGGTGCCAAGTTCCATATGTTCTCTCGGCAAAGTTGTTTCAGTTCTTTCATTATGATTTTATCAGAAATTTGAAGGTAAAAACGAATATGAAACGCTTCTTTACCTTTTTACTTTTTTACCTTTTTACCTTTCACCAAGGCTTTCCACTCTCAGTCGCATGGCGTTGGCGTGGGCTTCGAGCTGTTCATTCTCTGCCATTGTGACTACAGCCTTGCCGATGCTTCGGATGCCTTCCTTGCTGAGATGCTGGAATGTGATCTTGCGATTGTAGCTGTCGAGATTTACACCATTATATGCCAAGGCATAGCCATGAGTCGGCAAGGTGTGATTGGTACCGCTGGCATAATCGCCGGCACTCTCACAGGCATAGTTGCCTAAGAATACACTTCCTGCATTCACCACCTTCTCTGCCAACTGCTCGTAGTCGCTTGTGGCTATGATGAGATGCTCAGGAGCATAGGCATTGCTCAGGTCAATGGCCTCCTGTTTGTCTTTGACGAGGATGAACTTCGAGTTGTCTAACGATGTGTGTGCCATCTCCTTACGTGGCAAACGCTCCAACTGTTGTTCAACCTCTTTTACCACCTTAGAAATCATCTCTTCGGAGGTGGTAATGAAGAACACCTGAGAGTCGAAACCATGTTCCGCCTGCGACAACAGGTCGGCAGCGACAAAGACAGGGTTGCTGCTTTCATCGGCAATGACACAAACCTCTGATGGACCTGCTGGCATGTCTATCGCCACATCGTGTAGTGAGACATGCTGCTTGGCAGCCATCACAAACTGGTTGCCAGGACCAAAGATTTTATACACCTTTGGCACACTCTCTGTACCATAAGCCATGGCACCTATAGCCTGAACACCACCAGCCTTGAAAATCTTGCTGACTCCGGCTATCTTGGCAGCCATGAGGATGGCTGGGTTTACTTTACCTTCTGCGTTAGGAGGGGTACAGAGAACTATCTCCTCGCAACCAGCTATCTTGGCTGGTGTGGCAAGCATCAGTACGGTAGAGAAAAGAGGAGCTGTACCTCCTGGTATATAGAGACCCACCTTCTGTATGGCGACACTTTTCTGCCAGCACTCCACACCAGGGCAGGTTTCCACCTTGCTTCCTTCAAACTTCTGACTTTCATGGAATCGGGCAATGTTATGATGGGCGAGCTCCAGTGCATGTTTAAGCTCAGCCGACACCATGTGTTCTGCTTCGTCCATCTCAGCCTCGGATACAGACAAACTGTCGAGATGGGCATGGTCGAATTTCTCTTCATAGCGCTTCACGGCTTCATCGCCATGATTTCTTACGTCTTCCAAAACTCCTTCAACAGTCGCATTGAGCTGCGATACATCGAGGTGCGGACGCTTAACGAGTTCCTTCCATTCTTCCTTTGCAGGATACTTTATTACCTTCATTCCTATTTAAGTTTTATATATTCAAGTTTCGCAAACTCAGAAGTTAAAGGAGTTAAAGGAGTTATCGCTCCCTACGGTCGCTGAGGAGTT
>ERZ1673698.1247-NODE-1247-length-26245-cov-11.941963_pt1 | contig 26245 bp, 23 predicted proteins | sample MGYA00580228_ERZ1673698 | MGnify/ENA primary metagenome ERZ1673698 (study PRJEB41218, sample SAMN15661768) | gut metagenome | host: Homo sapiens | place: Canada: London | collected 2015-08-20/2019-03-30 | study: EMG produced TPA metagenomics assembly of... | reverse complement strand
GAGCGCGAGGGGGGAGAGGGAGAACCTTTTTTCAAAAAGGTTTCCCTCTCCCCCCTCGCAGGATCTATCTCAAGCGCGAACGCTTAACGGACGATGGTCTGGGCGCGGTCGGCACCCACGGAGATGAAGGAGACGCGCACGCCGGTGAGCTCTTCGATGCGGGCGATGTAGGCGCGCACGTTGTCGGGCAGCTGCTCGACGCTGGTGCACTGGCTGATGTCGTCCTCGAAGCCGGGCATTTCTTCATAGATGGGCTTCACGCGGCCCAGGGCGCCTTCTTCCTGCGGGGGGTATTCCAGACGCTGGCCGTCCAGTTCGTAAGCCACGCAGATCTGCAGGGCGGGCAGGTTCTGGAGCACGTCCAGCTTGGTCAGGGCGATGTCGGTAAGGCCGCACAGGCGCACGGTCTCGCGCAGGATGACCACGTCCAGCCAGCCGCAGCGGCGCGGACGGCCGGTGGTGGCGCCGAACTCATGACCGTTGGTCTGGATGTAGCGGCCGGTGTCGTCTTCCAGCTCGGTGGGGAAGGGGCCGGAGCCCACGCGGGTGGTGTAGGCCTTGACGATGCCCACCACGCGCTCCAGGGCGGAGGGGCCCACACCGCTGCCGGCGGCGGCGGAGCTGGCCACGGTGCTGGAGGAGGTCACGAAGGGATAGGTGCCGTGGTCGATGTCCAGGTGGATGCCCTGGGCGCCTTCGAACAGGATGTCCTGACCGGCGGCCTGGGCCTTCTGGATCTCGGAGGAGGCGTCCTTCAGATAGGGCGTGATGCGCGGGGCGATGGCCAGCAGCTCTTCGCAGACCTGGTTCTCGTCCAGGGTGTCGTACTTGTAGAGCTCGCGCAGCAGGACGTTCTTTTCCAGCAGGGCGTGATGCACTTTTTCGCGCACCAGCTGCGGGTTGGTGAGGTCACCGGCACGCAGGCCCACGCGGGAAGCCTTGTCCTCATAGCAGGGGCCGATGCCGCGGCCGGTGGTGCCGATCTTCTTGCCGGCACGCTTGGCTTCGCGGGCATTGTCCAGGCTCTTGTGGTAGGGCATGATCAGGTGGGTCTTTTTGCTGATGCCCAGACGGCTGGGGGACACGTCGATGCCCTTGGCCGCCAGTTCGTCCACTTCCTTGAGGAAGACGAAGGGGTCCAGCACCACACCGTTGCCGATCAGGCAGTTTTTGCCCTCGTGCAGGATGCCCGAGGGGATCAGGTGCAGGATGGTCTCCTTGCCCTGGACCTTGATGGTGTGGCCGGCGTTGTTGCCGCCCTGGAAACGCACGATCAGCCCGCTCTGCGCGCTGAGCATGTCCACAATCTTTCCCTTGCCCTCGTCGCCCCACTGGGCGCCGATAATGACCGTATTTGCCATATATCCACCTGCACTGCCCGCATGGCGCGGGCCAAGGCTGAAGTTTTGTCGTCCACACGCGAAAACCCCGTAGCCTGACGACTAAGGGGAACAACGTTGGCCGCAATGCCTTAGTTTTTTCTAGCCGCTAACAGCGGACAAGTCAAATGCCGGGGCCGCCGGGGGAGAAAAATGGGTAAAATTTTATGAGATCCGTGTCCCGGCAGGGCCGGGGCCGCGAAAAAAGGGGGGAAGGGACATCCCTGCCGGGATGCTCCTTCCCCCCTTTCATGACGCTGCCGGAGCAGCGGGACCGTTATTGGTAGGCGCCTTCACGCGTGCACTTGGAGGCATCGAACAGGGTACCTTCCATGCGGTACTGTTCGAAGATGTAGGCGTTCTCCTTGTGTTCGCTCCAGCGCGCGCCGCCGCGGGCATGGGTGAGGATGCGCGGCTTGGGCAGGGCGGCCGGGTCACGCATCTCGAACTCGTCGGAGGTGCCGACGCCCTGCAGGGCCAGGGTGGGCACGTCGGCGCTGGACATGAAGGCATCGCTGATGCGCAGCTCGCCGCGCTGATGGGGTTCCTTGACCATCAGGAGGGCGTGGGGACGGCCGGGAGCGTAGGGCGCGGTCTGGAAGACGGTGCCGTCGGGGAATTCCTTGCCGTCGTTGTAGGTACGCTCCACCATGGGGCTGTCGCTCTCGCCGTGGTCGGAGACCAGGATGATGCGCGTGTTGTCGTAGATGCCGGCTTCCTTGAGCTGGTCGAAGAAGATCATCAGGTAGCGCAGCAGGTGGCGTTCGGCGTAGTAGTGTTCGGGCAGCAGGCCGTCGACGAAGAAGAGCTGGCCCTCGGTGGCCGGATAGGGGTCGGCCACGATCTCGGGCTGGCCGTCCTTGAGGTCGGGGGCGTAGTGCCACATGTAGTGGGACAGCATGGTGTAGAAGACCTTGGCCGTGCTGCGCGGGGCATCGGTGGTGATGCCCGAGGTGAAGGCGAAGCGGAAGAAGGCGTCGCCCGCGCGGCAGGCGTCCATGCTGGCCACCAGGATGCCGTCGCCGGCGTCATGCCAGTTGCCGTCGTCGTAGATCTTCTGCTTGATGATGTTGGGCGAGGCCTGGAACAGGCCCAGCATGGCGAAGAAGCTGCTGAAGTCCCGCAGGCTGGTGCCCTGGTGGTACTTGAGCTGGAAGTCGTCCTTGACCTGGGGCACGGTGGTGACGTTCTCCACCTTGCCGAGGTGACGCTCATAGAAGTCCTGGTTGAAGAACTCCAGGCCGTTGAGCATGCAGACGTCGTAGCCGTGGGCCGCGAAGTTGCGGGGCATCACGGCAAAGGCGCTGTTGATGTTCTCTTCCAGGGTCACGTCGCGGCGGGCGTTGACGGCCGCCGGGCTGTAGGCGTGGCCGCCGTAGATGCTGGGCAGGCTCATGACCGTGGCGTCGGCCATGGAGATGGTGTCGGGGTACCAGACGAAGCCGTCCATGCCCTTGCGGAAGCCGTTGGTGAACCAGGGGTCGTCCAGCATCCGTTCGATATGGCCGCCGGTGAACATGTCCATGACGATGACGATGACGTTTTCGCCGTCCTTGGAATAGGACTGCATGTCAGCCACATAGGCGGGCGGGGTGAAGCTGGTCTTGGCCTGTTCGGGCTCTTCGGCGGTCAGGGCGTTCCAGGCCGTGAGGGCCACCAGGGAGAACACGGCGATGGAGAGCACGCGCGGCAGCTGCAGGCGCACCTTGGGGAAGGCGAACAGCAGGGCCGTCAGGCCCAGGGCCACCAGCACGGGCAGCAGGCCGTCCTTGAAGGTGCTCATGGGGCCGGTGAGGGCGGCCTCACGCAGGAAGCGGATGCCGTCCAGGGCGCCGAAGTGGCCGGGCAGCACGAAAAGGTTCACGAAGGCGAGGCTCAGGGCCCAGAAGGCCACGAAGGCCGGGATGGTCTTGGCCTTGGCCGGGAACCAGAGCCAGAGCACGAAGACCACGAAGAAGGTCAGCGAAAGGTAGCGCACCATGCCCAGCAGCACGTCCAGGGGACCGGCGGCGAAGAAGTTGGGGTCGCTGGCGTAGGACTGGAAGGGCACGTACAGGAAGATCAGGATGGCCAGACCGGCGCAGGACAGGCTGTAGACCGAGCGCATGGTGGCGGCCATGACGGTGTTCATGCCGCCCTGGGCAAAGCCGGGCTTGCGGAAACGGGGCAGGCGGATGGGCAGGCGCAGGTTCTGGAGCAGGAAGAAGACGTTGTTCATGGTCCAGAAGATGAGCAGGGCCGAGGCCGCGTTGTACAGCAGCGCCAGGAAGAAGAAGGCGATGATGATGGCCTGCAGGGTGTCCTTGCGCGTCAGGCCCGGGGTGGTCAGCGTGGCGATGATGTTGACCACGGTCATGACGATGGGCAGGGCGTTGACGCCCCAGAGCAGGCCGTCGGGCTGCGAAAGGTCGGGGATCATCAGGCAGGGCTGGCCCTGCAGCTGGGTGAGCCCCAGGATCATGTAGTACGCGCCGGTCAGGAAGGGGATCTGCAGGGCCACGCCGAAGGCCGAACGGACGGCCAGCAGCGGATGGTAGGCGTAGCGCTTGTAGAGGTTGTTGATGCGGCGCTGGCGCTCGGCCCCCTTGGATTCCTTGCGGATGCGGGCCAGCTGCGGGGCCATGATCATCTGGAGTTTCTTTTCCCGGGCCTGGGTGCCCACGGCCAGACGTCCCAGGGGGATGAAGGCCACGGCGCTGATGCAGGACAGGACGAGGATGCTCAGGCCGTAGTTGTGGGTGAACTGGAGGCTGCCGAGATAGATGGCCCGGTAGATGATCTCGATGGGCAGGATGAATATTTCATACAGAAGCGACATGGCGTTTCCTTGAAAGCATATCCGGCAAGGGCCGTGCTATTTCGTTTTGGTGGCGGCAGCTTCGGCCGCGTGTTCGGCGTCCATGCGGGCCAGGGTGTCCACGGTCCACTGGGCGATGGCTTCACCGCTCCGGCCCCAGCAGGCCACGGATTCCTCGCGGAAGGCGGCGATGGCGGAGGAAGGCGTCTTGAGGGCGCGTTCCACCACGGGCACGATGTTGTTGAAGTCCTCGGGCGAGACCACTTCGCCCAGACGGGCGGCCACGGTGTCTTCCCAGATGACGCCCAGGTCCGCCACCTCGTAGAGTTCGGGGTTGCGCACGGGGATGTCCAGGGTGATGACGGGCTTCTCGTAAAGGAAGGCGAAGTCGAAGCGCACGCAGGACTTGTCCGAGATCATGACGTCGGCCCGGCTCATGGAGGCGGTGGCGTCCATCTCGGTATCGAAGCTGACGTTGGGGTAGTCGCGCAGCATCTCGTGGATGGTGTCCAGCATCTCGGTCTCCACCTTGAGGGACTGGGGATGCGGGCGCAGGATCACGTCATAGCCGGCTTTGGCCAGATCCAGCAGGAAGTTGGGGCCGCAGATGTTGAGGCAGCCCTTGTTGCCCCACGAGGGGGCCACCAGCACCACGGGCGGGGTGCTCCGGCCTTCCTTCTTGCGGGCTTTGGCGGCCAGCTCGTCCAGATAGGGCAGGCCCAGGGAGACGCATTCCTTGGGCGGCAGGCCGCGCAGCTCTTCCACCTTGCGGATGCTGGGCAGCATGAAGTCGCCCACCATCAGGACGGCGTCGTAATGGTCCAGGGAGCCTTTCTGGTACATGGCGATATCGCCCACGCCGTGGCAGATATGGGCCAGGTTGGTCACGCGGCGCGGACGCGGCATGGGGAAGCCGGGCGTGCCGATGTTGGGCGTGGTGGAGAGCATGATGTCGGCGCGGCGACCGGCGGCGCGGGCAAAGGCCGCGGAACCCGTGCCGATGTAGCGCGAGTTCATGAGGTCGTTCTCGATGGTCAGGGCCGGGTCTTCCACATCCATGGTGATGTAGGAGAAGGGCACGCCGCGGCGCAGGAAGGCGTCGATGACGGGCTTGAAGGTGTAATAGTAGCTGCGGCCTTCGGAGAACATGAGGATGCGCTCGTGGTGCAGCTGCTTTTCGGGACGGCGCTCACCCTTGGCCCTGCCCATGATGGCGTAGACGATGTTCTTGACGAAATAGAGCACCGTACCCACCAGGCTGATGGCCAGGTAGACCAGCACGTTGCCCGTGCCGGGGTCGAGGTAGGCGTAGGAGGGCGCGGGGAACAGGGCTTCCAGCACCAGCCAGAGCCCCAGATAGGCGCCCACGGAAATCAGAAAACCGCGCTTCATGCCAGTTGTTCTCCGCGTTGCAGCAGTTTCAGGTTGCGGTCCATTTCCGCGATGCGGCCACGACCGTAGTCGATGCACTCGCGGTAGAAGCCCCACAGGCCCCAGATGTAATCCACGATGATCATGGCCTTGAGCAGGCGGGTGCGGTCCGCGCCGCTGGCTTCGATAAAGGCGTCCAGCAGGGGGCCGGAAAGACGGGTCTCGGTGACGAAGCTGGCGTAGTCCCAGTAGGGCGAGCAGAAGCAGGCGTACTCGAAGTCGATGAGCTTGATGTCGTCGCCCTTGCGCAGGATGTTCTCCAGCACGAAGTCGCGATGGCAGAAGCGCTTCTCGTCGCTGTCCATCTCGCGGGCGAAATCGTAGAACAGGCTGCGCTCATGGTCGGCCAGCAGATTGACGCCGCTCTGGCGTTCGTAGAGCTTGACCTCGGAAAGCACGGAGAGCACGGCGCTGGGGCCGTACTTTTCGCGGAAGCCTTCGGGCATGCGGATGTCATGCAGGCGGCGCATGATGTCCACCACCCCGCGCACCTCGAACCGGTCCAGGGTGTCGTGGTTCAGGATGCGGTAGCCTTCCAGAAAGTCCGTGGTCTTGATGCCGCCCGCGTAGAAATGGCACTCGGGCGTGATGTCCAGATCCTTCACCATCTCCAGCATGGCCGCTTCCACGCTGCGGTCGATGATCTGGTCGGTGCCCTGGCCGGGGATGCGCAGCACAAGGCCCTTGCCGTCCAGCTGGATGTGATAGGTGTCGTTGGTCAGGCCCTTGAGCTTTTCGGCCATCTGGGTCTCGGAGCACTGGTCGGCCAGTTCGTCGGGCGTCAGCAGGCCCAGGGAAAGGGCGTCGCTCAGGCTGTCGATCTCGCAGAGCAGCATCTTCACCCGCGTGGCGTAGACGGGCACGCGGTCCAGGATGCGGATGACGGAGTCTTCCCAGTAGTCGTCCGGGCCGCTCCTGTCCAGTTCCTCGCGGATGAGGGCCGCGGCCTCCTCGGTCCAGTAGGAGACGCCGGACATGCAGTAGCCCGAGGGCGAATCCTTGCGCACGGAGACCACGCGGTCGTCGGCATCGGTGATCAGTTCCCATTCATGGCCCTGCTGGGTCTGCTGGCAGATGAACTGCGAGACCCCGGGACGCACCAGGGGCACCACCGGACGGCGGATGTAGGTGTCACCGTCGATGACCAGGCTGTCGCCCAGGCGGTGGGCCACCAGCTGGAGGGAAGAATAGTTGTTGGCCGTGGCATACTGCGCCGAGATGATGAGCTGGACGCCGTACTTGTCCACAAGATAGTTGAAGCATTCGTGCTTGTAACCGACCACCAGGGCGATGTCGGTGACGCCGTCGGCATGGAGCTGGCGGATGGTACGTTCCACCAGCGGATATCCGCCGATGTTGAGCAGGGGCTTGGGCTTCAGATAGGTGAAGGGGCGCAGACGCGTCCCGAAGCCGGCACAAAGAATGTTGGCACGCATGGGAACCACTCCTGTGCGTTGTGCAGGGATGTGACGGACATCCCCGATGCTGGTGAGGGGGACTGCGCTTGCGCAGGAAAACCTTATCCCCCGGGGTTCGCGATCCCGGATGCCGTATCCGGGGTGCGGAGGTTTCTCACGACACGCAAAAAAAGGCAAGGGCTGTCTGGCGGTTGTCGCCGGACGGGGCAGGCCGGGAGGTGCGGAAGACGGCCCGGCCCATGCTGTACAAGGCGAAGCGTTAGTTTTTTGTGAGCGGGATGCAGCGCGGGAAGGGCCCGGCTCAGTCGTCCTTGCGGGAGGGGGCCGTATCTCCCGGCGCGGGGCGGAACGAAAGGACGCGGCAGCGGTGCGGCGCGGGAGCTTCCGCCTGGCCCTGCATCAGGTCGAAGTCGGGGGCCAGGGGCTGGGCCGCGGGGGCGGGGCCGTCTTCATGCGGCTGGGCCTGCTGTGCCCAATAATAGTTGAACAGCTGGTTCTTGTAGCGTTTGGCCTGGATCATGGAAAAGACCAGGACGGCCTCTTCCCAGCGCTGGGTCGGTTCGAAACGGCTGGCGATGGTGGCGTACTTGCTCCACAGCGACATGAGCGACGCCTCGTCGAGGGCGTCCAGCTGGCGGGCAAGGCGGGTGAGCAGTTTTTCCATGGTTTCCTCCGGCAGAAGCGCGTATATCGCGCCGTCGTTATGGCCCATTTGCGGGCCTGCGTCAAATCCGGCGCCCCTCCGGGCCGGGAAGGCGCCTGCCGGCGGGCCTTCCTCCCCCCCCCCGGGGACGCACTGGTGGAGAGGGGCGTTTTGTGCTACACCATTGCCGCGCCGCGAAGCGCTTTCACCTTTTTTGCTAGGCATACCTGGAGGCATCATGACGACCGACCTGAAGGCCATGTACAAGAAAGTCCACAAGGACGCTTTTCCCGAGACCATGACCATTTTGCTGGGTGACGAAAAGCTTGTGTACCACAAGCGCGTCTGGACCCTGGACAACGAGGAAAAAGGTCTGCGCTACGGCGAAAACCCCGACCAGCCCGCTGCCCTGTATGAACTGCGTGAAGGTGGCATCACCTGCGGCGGCCTGCGCTGGCGTGGCCCCGGTCAGGGCATCGTGTCGGCCATGACCGAAGCCCAGATGATCCAGGCCGGCAAGCATCCCGGCAAGACCAACCTCACCGACGTGGACAACGGCGCCAACATCCTGCAGTACCTCAGCGAGCGCCCCGCGGCCATCATCCTCAAGCACAACAACCCCTGCGGCGCTGCCTGGGACGACGGCGGCGTGGCCGCTGCCCTGGACAAGGCCTTCTGGTGCGACCGCATCGCCGCTTTCGGCGGCGCGGTGGTGGTCAACCGTCCCTTCACCCGCGAGGCCGCCGAGATGGTGGCCGCCAGCTACTTCGAAGTGGTGGCCGCTCCTGCCTATGAAGAAGGCGCCGTGGAGATCCTCAAGGGCCGCAAGAACCTGCGCATCATGGAACTGCCCGGCCTGGGCCGCCTGGACGAACTGACGCAGTCCGCCTTCCTGGACATCAAGAGCCTGGCCGACGGCGGCATCGTGGTGCAGAAATCTTTCGTGAACCGCATCCTCACCGATGCCGACTTCCTGCCCGCCGAAGCCACGGACAAGAACGGCGTCACCGTCACCGCCCGCAAGCCCAACGCCCAGGAAATGGCCGACCTGCGCTTTGCCTGGGCCGTGGAAGCCGGCGTGACCTCCAACTCGGTCATCTTTGCCCGCAACGGCGCCACCGTGGCCATCGGCACCGGTGAACAGGACCGCGTGGGCTGCGTGGAACTGGCCATCCACAAGGCCTACACCAAGTACGCCGATACCCTGGCCTTCCGCGAGCATAACCTCTCCTTCTACGAGCTCAAGCAGAAGGCCGCCACCGACGCCGCCCTCAAAGCCGCTCTGGACGACATCCAGGCCCGTACCCAGGAAGCCCGCGGCGGCCTGCCCGGCACGGTGCTGATCTCCGACGGCTTCTTCCCCTTCCGTGACGGCGTGGACGCCGCCATGGCCCAGGGCGTCACGGCCATCGGCCAGCCCGGCGGCTCCATGCGTGACACCGAAGTCATCGCGGCCTGCAACGAAGCCAGCCCGCAGGTGGCCATGGTCTTCACCGGTCAGCGTTCCTTCAAGCACTAGTCTCCCGCAGGGCACGACACCGGCCGGTGTCGTGCCCTTTTTTCATACCCGCGGCCCTGCCGCCTTTCCGTCAGCCAAGGATGCCCGCCGTGTCTTCCCATCCCCGCACGCCCCGCGCAGGGGCCTCGTCCGCCCGTATCTGCATCTCCGCCCTGTCCGGGGGCGGCGGCAAGACCCTGCTCTCGCTGGGCCTGGCGCGGGCCTTTTCCCGGCAGGGACTGGCCGTCCAGCCCTTCAAGAAAGGCCCGGACTATATCGACGCGGCCTGGCTCTCTCTGGCGGCCGGACGGCAGGCCAGCAATCTGGACCCCTATTTCCTGTCCCCCGCGCGTCTGCGGGCCCTGTTCCGCCATGTGATGGGACGCAGCGGGGCCCGGCTGGCCCTGCTGGAAGGCAACCGCGGCCTCTTCGACGGCATGGACGTGCGCGGCTCCTGCGCCACGGCCGAACTGGCCCGCACGCTGGACTGCCCGGTGCTGCTCAGTCTGGATTGTACCAAGATGACCCGTACGGCCGCTGCCCTGGTGGCCGGGGTACGGAATTTCGAGCCCGGCCTGCGTCTGGCGGGCGTGGTGCTCAATCAGGTGGCCTCGGCCCGGCATGAAGGCATTTTGCGTGAGGCCATCACCACCTACACGGACGTGCCCGTGCTGGGGGCCATCCCCCGCCTGCGGGAGAATCCCCTGCCGGAACGGCACATGGGGCTCGCCTCGCTGTGCGGTGACGATCTGAGCCCGCAGGCCCAGGAGATATTGGAAAAACTGGCCGATGTGGTGCGCGACCATGTGGATATGGACCGCGTGTTGTCCATCGCCGACGACCTGCCCGCTCTGCCCGAAGAGCCGGATTTCTGGGACGAGACCGCCTGGGCCGGGGAGGGCGCTGTGGCTTCTTCCGGCGAAGGGCAGCCTGTGGTCTGCTCCGAGGCTCCGGCCCCCGCTGCCGGGGCTGGGACGTCCCCCCGGGCGGATGCCCCGCGCATCGGCTATGTGCGCGACCGGGCCCTGTGGTTCTATTATGAGGAGAACCTCGAAGCCCTGCGCCGGGCCGGCGCGGAGCTGGTACGCCTTTCCCTGCTGGATGACGCGGCGTGGCCGGAGCTGGACGGCCTGTATCTGGGCGGCGGTTTCCCCGAAGACTGGGCCCGGGAACTGTCCGCTTCGCCGCATCTGGCCCGGCTGGGTACACTGGCCGCCAAGGGCTTGCCCATCTACGCCGAATGCGGCGGCTTCATGGTCCTGGCTTCGGCTCTGGAGCGCGACGGACAGCGCTGGCCCATGAGCGGCATCTTTCCCGTGGAGACCCGCTTCTGCCCCAAGCCGCAGGGCCTGGGCTATGTGCGGGCCGACGTGGTGTTGCCCAATCCCTATTTCCCCCAGGGCTCTGTCCTGCGCGGACATGAGTTCCACTACTCCCTCTGCCACGAGCCTGCCGCCGTCAGCGGCCGTCTGGATCATGCCCTGCGCCTGCGCAAGGGCACGGGCATGGGCCGCGATGCCGAGGGCCACGGCCGGGATGGTCTGGTGAGCGGCCGGGTCTGGGCCGCCTATTGTCATATCTTTGCCCCGGCAGTGCCCGGATGGGCCCCCCGTTTCGTGGAGCTGGCCCGTTGCTACCGCCAGGAACGGACTGGGGGATAGAAAAGGTTTTTATGAGGGGGGAGAGGGACACCTTTTTGGAAAAAGGTTCTCCCTCTCCCCCCTCATGCTCCCCCCTTTCCCTTCCAAAAACTTTTATCAGGAGGCGTCGCAGGATATGGCGGGCCTGCTGACAGGGCTGCGGCGGGTACGATCAACGGATAGCGGCCTGTCTGGTGTTGATGAGATGGAAAAGGCAGCGTTCCCGGAATATTGGCTCCGGGAACGCTGCCTTTTTTGCTGTGGGGGAACGGAGGATGCGGGAAGGGAGCGGTGACCGGAGGCAGCCCGAAGGGCCTGCCCATGGTTGATGCAGGCGTCTTGCGGGGCCCGGCAGCAGAGATATGGGGCTCCCCCAGTGTGTCTTGTGCGTTCCTAAAAACGGTTCAGGATGAGCTTGTCCAGGGCCAGCTTGGGCACATAGTGCACCTGCTCGGCGTCACGCCAGTAGCCCAGGGCGCCGCTTTCGGGTACGTCGGCCACGCGGCGCACTTCCTTGGCCACGCCAAGGCCCAGGACCAGCGTGGGGCGCAGCTCGTCGGGAAGCTGGACCAGCTCGCTCACGCCGCTATGGTCGAACGAGGCGATCATGCAGCAGCCCCACTCACGGCTGGAGGCCGCCAGCTGGATGGTCTGGGCCGCGATGCCGGTATCCAGCCAGACCAGGTCGCCCGCGTTCTTGGGCATGCTCATGACGATGAAGCCCGTGGGGCGCTCACCGGGGAAGGGCCCACCCCAGTCCTTGAGGGCCGCCGCCCATTTGGTCATGCCGAACAGACGCCGGCAGGTTTCGCCGGGGCCCACGAGGCTGTAACGCAGTTGCTGGGCGTTACGGGCGCAGGGGGTCAGGCGGGCGCAGTCCACCAGCCATTCCAGATCCGCCATCTGCAGCGGACGTTCTTCTTCGAAACGGCGGCAGGTACGGGCCGCCAGTGCCAGTTGCTTGAAATCCATATGGGCTCCGCAGGTGAGAAGGGATCGCCGGGATCGCCCGGCGGGGAGGAGAAAAAAATAGCACCTGCCGGAGCACGCGTCTACCGTGGGCAGAGCGGCTGCGGCGAAGCGGAAGGCATGGTCGGGATGCGATGTGGCGGCACGGCCGGGAAATGCCGGCGGCAGGACGAACAGACCGGCAGTCACGCACACGGGGCCGCGGAAGTCGCCTGCGCAGGGCCGTAGGGGAGCCATCGTGCCGTGCGCAGCTCTCGGGCACGGCGCCATGCAGAGGCCTGGGCGTATGACCTGCTGCGGGCGGTCAAAGACAAGAAAGGGGAGACGCCTGTGGGCGTCCCCCCTGAAAAATCATGGCGGCCTGGCCTAGCGGTGCTGGCTCGTGTGATCGAAGGCCAGGGCGTAGAGATGGTGGAAAAAGTCCACATACTCCACATGCACATGGTCCGGGGTCTTGATGCGCGCCGGGGCGAAATTGAGGATGGAGGTGATGCCCGCATCCATCAGGTGCTGGGCCGCACGCTGGGCGCGTTCGGGCGGCGTGGTGATGATGCCGATCTCGATGTTCTGCTCGGCCACCATGGCCTTGAGGTCCTTGGTGCAGTGCACTTCCAGGCCGTGGACGATCTCGCCGATCTTGAAGGGGTCGCAGTCGAAGATGCCCACGATGTTGAAGCCGCGGGCGCGGAATTCACCGTGGTTCAGGATGGCTTTGCCCAGGTTGCCGACGCCCACGAGCGCCATGCGCCATTCACGGTCGACCCCCAGGGAGGAGGTGATGGCCGCAATAAGGGAGGTTATGTGATAGCCCACGCCGCGGATGCCGAATTCGCCGAAGTAAGCCAGGTCCTTGCGGACCTGGGAGCCGTTGACCCCGCAGGCTTCGGCCAGGGGGTTGGAGGAGATGACTTCAACGCCGTCGCACGCAAAATTTTCCAGCACCTGCACATAGGTGGCCAGGCGCTGGATCGTGGCGCGGGGGATGTGTTTGCTTTTGGGTTCCGTGGGCATAATCAATACCTGCTCAAGCTTGTGATGCTTTTGTGAAATTTAGTCTTTTCAATTTACTGGAAAAAAAAAGAATCCGCAAGCACCGGAAATACAACCTTTATTCCTTGCATGCCCGGGCTGGCGAAATGATATGCCAATATAATCAGTCTGCTGGCGGTGTGAATGGGGGAAAAGGAAAAAAGTTGGATTTTAGAAAATATTTTTAAAAGTTTAGGGATGTCCTTTCAGCACCCGGGGTTGAGGCCGGTCCGCAGGAAAAAAGACATTTTGTTACATTATGAAATAATTCCGTGAAGGGGCGAACAACCACGGCCTGCGCAGGACCAAAAAAAAGGGGGGACCGAAGTCCCCCCGTTGCAGCATTACTGCCTGGACGGCCTACGCATAGGGGTTGGCGTACAGCAGGATGAAGCTGATAACCAGGGCGTAAATGGCCAGGGATTCGATGAAGGCGAAGGCCAGGATCATGGTACCGGTCACTTTACCGCTCACGTCAGGGTTGCGGGCGATACCTTCGCAGGCGCCCTTCAGGCCCAGACCCATACCGATACCGCAACCGAAAGCGGCGATGCCGATGCCGAGAGCGGCGGCCAGGCAGGTGTAACCCAGGGAAGCGGAATCAAGCTGGTTGGCGGCGAAAGCCATGGAAGCCATACCCAGCAGGGCCACGGTGTTCAGGGCGATCATCAGAAGTTTGCGCATGTGACACTCCTTCAACAGTTTGTATAAGTTGGGTCGTTTCCGACCATTCCCCACATATTCGGGGCTGCCGCAAGGGCAGCGGGCTGATTAATGTTCCGGGGCCTCGATGGCGCCCTTGATGTAGAACATGGTCAGCATGAAGAACACAAAGGCCTGCATGGTCTTGCCCAGCAGGAACAGGGCGTAGATCGGGATGGTGCCCAGGATGGGAGCCATGATGAAGAAGAGCACCATAACGATTTCTTCACCGCGGATGTTACCGAAAAGACGGAGAGACAGAGAGACGGGACGCGACAGGTGCGACACGATCTCCAGGGGGAACATCAGCGGGATGAGGAACTTGGAGGGCCCGGTGAAGTGGTGCACGTAGTGCGCCTTCCAGCGGATGATGCCCAGGGCGTTGTAGAACACGAGCACGAACAGGGCCATGCTCACGGTGGTGTTCAGGTTGGCCGTGGGGGCGTCGAAGCCGGGGATCAGGCCCAGCAGGTTCATGCCGAAAATGTAGATGAACATACCGGCCAGCAGCGGCACGAAACGGCGGCCGGCCTCGCCCATCGTGTTGCAGATGAAGTTCTCGATGGTGTCGATGAGAGCTTCAAAGAAGTTCTGCATGCCTCCGGGCACCAGGGTCAGGCGACGGCGCACGAGATAGGCCACCACGAAGAGCACGGCCATACAGACCCAGGAGTAGAAGACATGTTTGAATTCCACCACCTGTCCGCCGATCGTGATCTGGTCCATGTTGCAGAACGTGGAGAGTAATACCGGATGCGGCAAACCACCAGCCATGAGACATGCCTCCTGCTCGGTTAAGGTGAAAAATCCGGCGCTAGCGCTTTCCGGCCGCGCGGCTTGCCCACGCGTAGGTAATGAGCGCCAATGCCGTGGCGGCGGCCAACCCTCCCAGCAGGGCCGTCAGCGGCGCCCCGCACACTGCAAGGGCCACATAGGTCACCACGGCCAGTACGGCCAGTCTGCCTCCCCAGCGCAAGAGCACCACGCGCAGGAACGCCGTACTGTATTCACCAAGGGGCTGCCGCAAGAAAAAGCGGGCCAATCCCCAAAAAGTCCAAGTAATCATTGCCGCGCCCACGCCAAACCAGAACAGGCCGGGCATGTGCGCATAACCGACGCCGCCCATCCCAAGGCAAATGCCGGTAAACAAAATCAAATTCCGCACCAGCGGCAGAATGACCGGATGACTTATACCCCGACGCCAGAGCCAGTTGTCAATATCTTTCAGCAAGGGTCCCAACATTATCCGTCATTGCGGTCGTGACCGCCGGTCTTCGTGCCTTCGTCCTCGGGGGCTTCCGGGCTGGTCGTGCCGGTGCGCAGCTGCGCCGTGGGGGCCCTGCCGCCGGTTTCCCGGCTGACGGCGGCGGTTTCCGCCGCACAGGCCCGGGCGATGCTGTCCGGGACGACCGTTTTTTTCTTCACCGTGACGCGCTCCGGCCTGTCGGCCAGGGCTTCGGCACGTTTTTGTTCTTCTTCGCGGGACATCTTGCGCAGCAGGCGCTGGGTATCCTCATAGACGTTCATGAAACCGGCGATGATCCCGATGACCAGGAAGACCAGCTTCAGCCAGGGACCCGTCTCCAGCCATGCGTCGAGTCCGTAGCCTATGGCGAAACCCACCAGCGGGCCGCTCACCATATGCATGCCGATGGTGCCCGTGGTGGCAAGGGATTCCATGCCCTTGCTCTGCTGTTTGAAAATGTCCTTCAGTGACACGTTTTCTCCTGCCTTCGGCTGTGATGACGGGCGGGTGAGGATCGCAAAATCCTTTGGACCCCCTGAAGCCGTGTCAATGTACAAATTATCACAATGGCATCGCTGCGTCAATGCAATTTGTGGATTTGCACCGGCTCCCCGTCCGGAAGATCTTGTGAAGTGTTGCGCTATCTTATTGAAAAATAAATTATTTTTTAACTATCTGACATATTTTATAAAAAGGATCGAAAACCCCGGAAGCGTCAAAAATCCGTACCGTGCGACACCGGCAAAAGCGGGCCGTCTCAGGCGCGACGCTGCCAGCAGCTCACGCTTTCCACGTGCGGGCTGTGGGGGAAGAGGTCCAGGGGCGTCACCTGCACCAGCTCATAATCGGCGGACAGCATCCGGGCATCGCGGGCCAGGGTGGCCGGGTTGCACGAGATGTAGACCAGACGCTCCGGAGCCAGATGGAGCAGGGCCTCCAGGGCTTCCGGGGCCACACCGCCGCGCGGCGGGTCCAGCAGGGCATGATCCCAGTACCCGGGGCCGTGCTTGCGGGCCAGGGCCGTCAGCAGGCGGGCGGCGTCTCCGGCCTCGTAGCGGCAGTGGCCGAAGCCGAAACGGCGGGCATTGCGCTCCGCCAGGAGCACGGCGCGGCGGTCGTATTCCATGCCCAGCACCTCGTCGAAATGTCCCGCGGCCAGCAGGCCAGGAGCCCCCGCACCGCAGTAGACATCCAGCAGACGGCGGGGCGTCACGCCCGCCTGGGGGGAGAGGAGCAGATCCACGGCCGTGGCGGCCAGCAATTCGGCGGCCCGGCTGTTGACCTGGAAAAAGGATGCGGGATCGATACCGAACCAGCGGCCGCCCAGGGGCAGATACAGCGGCGCACCGTCGTCCGGCAGGGCCTCGCCCCGGCGGTCGAGGCAGAGCACGCGTGTCTCTCCGGCCACCAGAGCGTCAGGGGTGGCACGTTCCTCATGGACGAAGGCCTGGATGTGCGGGAAGGCGTCCAGCAGTTCCCGGCCCATACGGGCCACGGTACGGCGCTGTTCCGCCGTGCCCGGGCTGGTGACGCAGGTGAGCCACCAGCGGCGTCCCGGAGCATCGTCCGCGGCGGCCTGTGCCGGAGCGGGATCGGGCCAGCCGTAGCGCACCACCAGGAAGCGCCAGAAACCGCAGTCTTCCGTAGCCGGACGTTCCCGCCGGGGGCGGCGCCCGCGATTCTTTTCCGCCCGGGGCCGCAGACGGCCTTCCTCGGCGGCGCTGCGCGGCGGCACATAGGCGGGCAGGCCGCTGCGGGCGGCCAGATCTGCGCAGGCCGTGACCAGCTCCAGCCCCTCGCCGGGCGGCAGGGCGCAGCCGGGCACCGGCAGCACCCGCAGGCCGCCGCGTCGGCGCAGGCCCAGGCACAGGCCGCTGCCGTCGGCAGGGCCGAAGGCGAATTCCATCTTGTTGCGGAAGGCCCGCTGTTCCGGGGAGCCCAGAGCGGGCCGCAGGGGCAGGGCCGCATCACGGCCCAGACCGCCGATGCGCTCCAGGGCATCGCGTACCAGCTGGCCTTTCCAGCGCAGCTGGGCCGCATAGGGCAGGCGCTGCCAGGGGCAGCCGCCGCAATCCTCGCCGTGGGGACAGATGTCCGCCGCCAGGGCCACGTCCTCCAGCACCGCCGTACGCTGGGCCTCCCAGAAGCGTTTCTGGCGGCGGATGATGCGGGCCCGTACCGTCTGGCCGGGCAGGGAGCCCGCGACGAAAATGACAGGCCCGCCGTCCTCGGGGCGGTGCAGGCCGCGGCCGTCGTGGCTCAGGGCGTCGATACGGCAAACGATCTCATCGGTCATGGCGGAACAGGGGGTTGGAGTGGCGGGGAACAGGCCGGAGAGGCCTGCGGCACGATGATCTTTCTTGTAGCGGCTTTGCCCCGGGCTGGCAATGCGCGGCAGGGCGGAGCAAAGGGGGACAGCCGTCCCCCTGCGGCGGGAAAAGCGCGTCCGGCGCGGAAAAAAAGCGGCGGAAGGCAAAAAAGCATTGCCTCCCGGCGCTTCCTGTGCTATGCAACGCAACTGGCCTACGCCTCTGTCTGGCCCCGACTACCGCGCGTCCCACCACAGGATGCGTGGCCTGTGGCGCGGCCAAGAACAAAAATCACTTGACTTTTCTTGTAGCATGAGGCAAACAGGCCTCTCTCTTTTCGGAGGTTTAAGAGCATGTACGCTATTATTGAAACGGGCGGCAAACAGTACCGCGTCGAAGAAGGTTCCAAGATCGTTGTGGAAAAGCTCGCTGGCGAAGCCGGCAGCGAAATCAAGCTGGACAAGGTGCTGATGCTTGGCGGCGCCGACGTGAAAGTGGGCGCTCCCTATGTGGAAAACGCTGCCGTGACCGCCGAAGTGGTGGAACAGGGCCGCGGCGCCAAGGTCATGGTGTTCAAGCGCTGGCGTCGTAACGACTCGCGCAAGCTGCGCGGTCATCGTCAGGACTGCACCACCATCCGCGTCAAAAGCATTAACGGCTAGCTTGACGGCGTGTCCCTGCGGGGACGCACGGCAATCTGCCTTGTAAGGAGTATACCATGGCTCATAAGAAAGCAGGCGGCTCTTCGCGTAACGGCCGCGACAGTGCGGGCCAAAGACGCGGCGTGAAGCGCTTTGGCGGCCAGAACGTGCTGGCTGGCAACATCATCGTGCGTCAGCTCGGCACCAAGATCTATCCCGGCACCAACGTGGGCATGGGCAGGGACTACACCCTGTTCGCCAAGGTTGACGGCGTGGTGCGTTTTGAAAAGTACATCCGCAAGCGTCGCGTGCTCACCCGCGTGCATGTGGAAGCCCCCGTTGCCGAATAACGGCGCGGCAAGGCGTGATTTTTGAAGGGAAGAGGCCGCAGGGCTTCTTCCCTTTTTTGCTTTTTTCAGGCCCCTGCGGCCTGCGGTACGCCCGCAAGGCGTCCCGAAGATCAGGGTGGTGACACCCGGGAGATTTTTCATGCGTTTTGTGGACGAAGCTACTATCCAGGTCCGGGCCGGCAAGGGCGGCCACGGCTGCGTGTCTTTCCGGCGTGAAAAGTTCGTGCCCCGCGGCGGGCCGGACGGCGGTGACGGCGGCAAGGGCGGTTCCGTCATCCTCAAGGCGGACAGCCGCCTGCTTTCCCTTTATGACTTCCGCCTCAAGCGCCAGTACGAGGCCCGCAACGGCCAGCCCGGCATGGGCAGCCAGTGCAACGGCCGCAAGGGCGATGACCTCATCCTGGGCCTGCCCGTGGGCACCCTGGTCTATGCCCGCGACGAGATGGGCGAGGAGTACCTGCTGGCCGACCTGCGCGAGGCCGACATGGAAGTGGTGGCCGCCCAGGGCGGTCGCGGCGGCATGGGCAACGAGCATTTCAAGACGTCCACCATGCGCGCCCCGCGTTTCGCCCAGCCCGGCGAGCCCGGCGAAGAACGCGAGCTGCGCCTGGAACTGAAGATCCTGGCCGACGCCGGCCTGCTGGGCCTGCCCAATGCGGGCAAGTCCACCTTCATCTCGCAGGTCTCGGCGGCGCGGCCCAAGATCGCTGCCTACCCCTTCACCACGCTGACGCCCAATCTGGGCGTCATGATCGACGAATACGATCCTGACCGCCGCATGGTCATCGCCGACATCCCCGGCCTCATCGAGGGCGCCCACGAAGGCCAGGGCCTGGGCCACCGCTTCCTCAAGCATGTGGAGCGCACCCGCTTCCTGGTGCACATCCTCAGCATCGAGGACGTGAGCGACGACAATCCCTGGGCCGGTTTCGAGCTCATCAACGAGGAGCTGCGCCGCTTCGACCCCGAACTGGCCGAACGTCGCCAGATCGAAGTGGTCAACAAGATCGACCTGGTGGACGAGGAGCGTCTGGAAGAGCTGCGGGCCCGCGCCCGCGCCGACGGCCGCGAGGTCTTCTTCATCTCGGCCCGTGACGGCATCGGCATCGAGGATCTGGTGGCCGCGCTCTGGAAGCTGCGCGATGAAGTGCAGGTGCACGAGCCCCTGCACCACTTCGTGGAAGCCGAGAACGTGGACGAAGAGGAATTCGAGGACATCGAAGTCATCTACACCCGCGAGTGATGCGTGCGGGGCAGGGATGCGGGACCGCCGCTTGGCAGGCCGCGTTCCTGCCCCGTTTTTCGTCACTCAGGAGGAGAAGCATGAAACATATCCTTCTGTCCTGCCTCCTGCTGCTGGCCCTGTGCGCCACCGCTCTGGCCGCCCCTGTGGAGAAGCAGACCTTCCGCGTGGTCGCCCCCGAGGGCTGGACCGTGACCGCCGTGCCGGACGTGAGCGAAGGCGTGGTGCTGGTGGCCCCGGACAAATCCGTGAGCGTCACCATCGTCACTGCCGCCAGCGGGACCATGACGCCGGAACAGCTGGCGGCCGATTACGAGCAGAAGCTGCACGCCGCCCGTGTGGCGCAAAACGGCAACTATTACGGCCTCAAGGGCATGGCGGGCGATCTGCCGCTGGAGGTCTGCCTCTGGACCTTCGACGGCATGCACGGCGTGGCCAGCATCGTGGGCCGTACCGGCCATCCCGCCCTGCAGGGCATCGTGGACTCGCTGGAGTTCTACAAGTAGTCCCGTACCCCCAGTGTTTTTATGAGGGCGGGGGGACTTTGTTCTGCTGTCGCTGCCCGTAACGTCGTACGGTAACGGGCACGGCCCTCCGGGCCGCCTTTCGGCCGCTCTGCAGAAAAGTCCCTCCGCCTTCATGCCTTCTCAGCCCTTCAAAAATGTTGTCCGAATCCCTGTGAGGAAGACGGGAAACGGCAGGGCCCCCGGCCTTCTGTCTTCCGTGCTGCCTTCAGCAGCCATCGAACAGGGGGATGCATAGCTCCTGTGCTCCCCTGTGCCGGGAAAAGTCTCGCAGGCTGCCGGATGGGATGCTTCCGAAGGACATGCGCCGCTAAGGGCATAGGAAGGCCTCCCTCGCGCGCCGGCAAATGGCGGCCCCTCCGGGGCAGCGCCCGCTGGAGGCAGGACACTGCGGATACCGGCAGCCGCTATAGGTGCCTTCTTCGCTGGCGCGGCCGCAGGGTGCTGGCTGTTTGTCGTGCTTTGGGCTATGGTCAGGCGGCGTCCGCCGGAGGCGGACAGGAATTTTTTAGAGCCCTTGTTAGGAGCGATCATGGAAAGACAGGCCGATTGGCGACAGGAAAAAGCACAGGCGCTGGCCCGTGCCCGTGTGGTGGTCATCAAGGTGGGCAGTGCGGTATTGACCGATGCCCAGGGGCTGAGCACGCCCGTGCTGGAAAGCCTGGCCCGTCAGATGGCCGCCCTGCGCACCGCGCCGGACGGGCATGAGCGCCGTCTGGTGCTGGTCTCTTCCGGGGCCGTGGCGGCCGGTCGCGCCGTCCTGCGCGCCCACGGCCACAGCGGCGAGACCTCCGGCCTGTCCGCCCGTCAGGCGGCTGCCGCCGTGGGACAGGGCCAGCTCATGCGCGCCTGGGACGAGGTCTTCCGGGCCTATGATTTCCCCACCTCGCAGGTGCTGCTCACCCGCGACGACCTGCGCGCCCGCCAGCGTTTCCTCAATGCCCGCAACACCTTCGCCGAGCTCATGGACTGGGGCGTGCTGCCCATCGTCAACGAGAACGACACGGTCTCGGTCAGCGAGCTGAAATTCGGCGACAACGACTGTCTGGCCAGCCTGCTGGTCAACCTCATCGGCGCCGACCTCTACATCAACCTGACCTCGGCCCCGGGCGTCTACGCGGCCAATCCGCAGGAAGTGCCCGACGCGGGCATCCTGGAATGCGTGGAGGACGTGGCGGGCCTCGATCTGGGCCGCATGTGCGGCGGCAAGACCAGCGTGGGCACCGGCGGCATGTACTCCAAGCTGCAGGCCGCGCGCCGCGCCGCCCAGCTGGGCGTGCCCACCCTCATCCTGCCCGGTCGCGAAGCGGACGTGCTGGCGCGCGCCTTTGCCGGTGAGGCCGTGGGCACCTGGGTCCGTCCCGAGGAACACGCCATCCCGCGGCGCAAGTTCTGGCTGGCCTACCAGTCCGATCCGGCGGGCACGGTGCTGGTGGATGCCGGTGCGGCCGAGGCCCTGCTCAGCAAGGGCAGCAGCCTGTTGCCCGGCGGTGTGCGTCAGGTGCTGGGCAATTTCCAGAAGGGCGCGCTGGTGCGTGTGGCCCGTCTGGGCGAAAGCGACAGCCACGCCAGTCTGGGCGTGGGCCTGTCCAATTACAGTGCGGCGGATTTGCGCAAGATCATGGGCCTGCGTCGTCATGAGGTGGCCGCCATCCTGGGCGATGCCCACTATCCCGAGGTCATCCATCGCGATAACCTGCTCATGGATGCCGCCATCTAGGCAGCGGCGTTTGCCGGGCGGCAGGGCGTATCCGTAGGGCATGCAGCGCTGAAGAGCGGGGCTTGGCCCGACGGCGGGAGCCGGAGCGGCTTCCCTCCTTGGGCGGAGGAGCCCGGAAGACGGGCAGATCCTTAGGAGTTGGTGAGCGATGGTCATATTGATCGCAGGGGAGAGCCATACGGGAAAGACCCTGCTGGCGCAGAAGCTGCTGGAGGCATACCGCTATCCCTGCCTGTCGCTGGATCACCTGAAGATGGGGCTCATCAGGAGCGGCCAGTGCGCGCTGTCTCCTGAAAGCGATGATGCCGAGCTCACACGCTACCTGTGGCCCATCGTCAGGGAGATGATCAAGACATGCATAGAGAACCGCCAGAACATGATCATCGAGGGATGCTATATCCCCTTTGGCTGGGAAGATGATTTCCCGGACGAGTACAGAAAAGAAATCGCCTATGTCTGCCTCGTGTTCAGCGAGGGCTACATCAAAGAACGATATGCGGACATAGCCAGGTATGAAAGCGTGATCGAAAACAGGAAGGAAGCATGTCCTGCGCCTGAGAGCCTGCTTGAGGGAAATCGGCGCAATTTGCGGCAGTGCATCCTGCATTCCTATAAGTACATTCTGATGGACAAAGACTATGCCCTGGATATCGAAATGATACGGCGGCTCCTGCATACGGCAGCGCCCAAGGCCGATGCCGTTGCGGGATAATGAAGTCTTTTTTCCCGTGCGCTGCCCCAGCAGGCAGGGCATAGAGGCATCCTGCAATCCACTGCTCTCTGTCATCAAGGAGGGACCATGTCCGGCAAAACAACTGTCATGAAACCCGGTGCGGCTATCGCCGCCTGCTTCGGCAAATTCGCCCGCTGCTACGGTCGCAGCTGCCGGGCCGAGTTCATCTGGTTCCTGCTGTTCTTCCTGGTGCTGGGGGCGCTGGCCGTGTGGTTCACCTCGCCCATGATCGTGGGCATGCTCTGGGCCCTGCTGATGATCCCGCTCAGCTCCGTGGGCATCCGCCGTCTGCACGACCTGAACCTGCCCGGCGGCATCTGGACGGTCTGGCTGACCATCACCGTCATCCTGCCCATGTTCGGCCTTTCCAACTACATGAACAATGAAGGGCATTTGTCGGACTACATGCTCTATCTGCACTATGCTTGGCTGTTCGTCACCGGTACCTTGCTGCTTTTCCTCTGCTTCGCCAGCGGTCAGGAAGGCCCCAACAAGTACGGTCCGGCGCCGTGCGTGAAGGCCGCCGAGGATGCGGATGAGGAAGATAATTGATACAGCAGGATGAAAAGATGATTTTTTTGTAGGTAACTTCTAGCGATAGGAATGAATAATTTTTTTGACGAAAAATGTTATGATACATTGAGAGGAGAAAGTGAGTAACAATCGTCAGTTGAGCCTCTTTTCGAGAGAGACTTCAGATACAACATTTTCGTCTATTTGTGATATATTGCATGTAAAAAATAATACTCCCGCTTGGCCTGATGTATTTGGCTTAGAAGTCCGTCGATGGCTGAAAAAAAATAAGATTCCTGATATCCCGACGCTAAGTCTATTCTCTGGTGCAGGAGGGTTGGATATCGGATTTTCAGATGTTGGATTTCATATAGTTTCTTCTGTAGAAATAGAAAAAAAATTTTGTGAGACTTTGAAGGCTAATGCTGGAAGTGGAAAATATTTTCAGTATTCACATGTTAATTGTATGGATATATGTGATTTTACTGGAGATAACATAGGAAAAGTGGACTTTATTATAGGAGGTCCGCCTTGTCAGACATTTAGTGCAGCAGGACGGCGTGCAAACGGTGTATCTGGGACTATGGATACCCGTGGAGTTTTATTTAGAGAGTATGCTAGGTTATTGAACATCTTGTCTCCTAAGGGTTTTTTATTTGAAAATGTCTATGGGATTATAGGAGCGCAAGGTGGCCGTGCATGGCAGGAAATCCGTGAGGCCTTTTCTAACCTTGGTTATAGGCTATATTATAGAATTCTTGATGCTGCAGACTATGGTGTTCCACAGCATCGGGAACGACTTATCATTGTTGGCTTAAAAGAGGGAATATTTAAGTTCCCTCGCCCTACTCATGGCCCAGATTCTCTCGATAAAACTCAACATTATACAGCTGCTATTGCTATAAAGGATGTGATTTCGCGAGAATCTGATATATCAAATAAATTAACTGGAAGGTATGCTAAGTTGTTGGAAGATATTCCTCCAGGTCTAAACTATAGCTTTTATACAGAAGAAATGGGACATCCGAACCCAATATTCGCTTGGAGATCAAAATTTTCAGATTTTCTTTATAAGGCTGATCCTGATATGCCTGTTAGAACGATTAAAGCATCTGGAGGGGCTTATACAGGTCCCTTGCATTGGGAAAATCGTTTTTTTAATTATGAAGAATACAAAAGATTACAAACTTTTCCAGATGAATATCAGATTTGTGGAAGTAAACAGGCAGCAGTAAAACAAATCGGGAACTCTGTTCCTCCCCAGCTCGCACGGATTTTGGCTTTAGCAATTCGTGAACAAGTATTTGAAACGCACTTTCCTTTTTCTTTGCCACTTTTAGAAGAATTTGAAGAATTAAGTTTTAGGAAAGAAAAACGGAAACTTACAGCTCTATATAAAGCAAAAGCTGATATTGCTCTACGTAAAATTAAGAAAAAAAATGAAGGTAAGTTGGAATCATACGCCTATGGGTGTAAATTGCATGATAATTTTTTTCTAGAGAAAATAGATGGCTGTGCGGAATTTAAGGTTGTTGTTGATTGGGGAATAAACCTTATGATTTCTGTGGAGGATAGTCACAGAGAATATATCGATAAAGCTGCAGAAATCACTATATTCCCTAAGAGTAAAAAATGGTCATTGCCTGTAGAAAAGGTGGTTATTACTGTAAGGTCTATGAGGATGAGTTCTTTTACAGTTGCGTGGAAAGCATTCGAGCAAGAACTTATGCTTAATAATATAAAAGATAATATAGTTCAATTGAATGGATATTATCAGTATACTCCAAAATTAATCTGTAGATGTGAGTTTTTTTCTGATATTCCATATGCAGATATCATCAGTAGCGTGGTTTCAGGGAATAACGTTGGCTCTATTTTGACTACAGAAATGTTGGCAAAATCGTGGAAGATTGAACCTGAAATGGTTATAACTGTTGCACGTTATTTAAAAAAATTGGGATATGAGGTGCGCAATCATTCGACAAATCCCCAGATTGCCAACGGAAGTTGGCTTCTTCCATATGCATTTCCCACATTGACTCCGGTAAGTATTCAGTTGCGAAAGGAACTTTAAAATAGGTGGCGATATGAGTGAACAGCATGAAGAAATACACCTTGATGTTTATATAGATAGATATGAGCTTTATCTTGGAACTGGAAATAAAGTCTATCGTCAAGGAATTCAAAATAAAGATACAAAAGATAGATATCAGAAGATTATTGATAGTTTTACTGCTGGATTTCTTGATAAAAAATACGCTGAATTATCTAAGGCGAATTTTGCTAACCTCGATGCAGGGTGTGAAGAAAAATTAAGGAGTATGGTCGATGGTGTGACCAGTGAGGTAGGTCGGGCTCTAGTCGGTCTGACTTGCCTTCAGCTAGCTATCAAATGCATTGCTCCGGAGCAGAACATTCGGCTGCATAAAGGTAGTACAAGCTCTCGTTCTTTTTCATGGGAAGAGGGAATTTCCATGAGAAGCTTGGATAAAAGATTCAATACACCATTTTTACGTAAAAATGGTCTGTTGAAGGTCAATGGCGATGGGGTCTTTATGACTCGTTCCTTGGCTGAAAATTATCCGTATTCCCGGCTTTATAAAGCTGAAATGCGAGGTCCATTTACCCAATGGATGGCTATCGTTGATGCTATTGAAGAAAATGTTCTAGATCCAAATACTGGACTTTCCTATATATTATCTCTATTAAAAAATAGAAGTGATACTTTTATTCAGGATTCACAAACAGTATGTGAACTCTTACAAGAATTCTCTTCAGATTCTTTTGAGGATATAAAAAATTTTATTATTTCTTTTTATAATGAGACACATTACTCTGCACGAGCTTTTGAGATATCAATTCATGCTTTATATCAGGCTATGGATGAATTAAATCTTCTAGAGGGAAGAAAGCTTATTGCTATTTCACAGATGCGTTCTGCAAATAAAAAACATGGAAATGTTGGTGATATTGAATTAATGGAAGATGGTATGATTGTTACTGCATGGGATGCAAAGTATGGTAAGCCATATCTGCGTGAAGAACTCGATGAATTGCGAGAAAAACTTTTACAGCATCCTGAAGTTAGAAAAGCAGGATTTATTTGTAATTCTGATATAGATTTACGAGAAGATATTTGTAAGCGTAAAAAAGAAATTGCAGATGAAACTGGAACAGAAATAGAAATTATTGAATTTGATAAATTTATTGATGCTGAAATAGTGAACCTTGAGTCTGCACATAGGCAGAAACTTGGTTTTCGATGGCTCACAGCTTTAGTAGAGTCTTTCGCTCAACGACGTTTGGAAATAGCACCTATTGATGAGCCCTGTGACGCTTGGGTTACGGATTTGATTGAGCGCATGCTAACGGCCAAATCGATTAGATAGCTTTAGAGAACATTTGAGAGCGTGTTTGGAAACTTCAGCTTTTATAGTTACAAGAAGGCATGTGGACAAAA
>ERZ1673698.1235-NODE-1235-length-26583-cov-12.150973_pt1 | contig 26583 bp, 26 predicted proteins | sample MGYA00580228_ERZ1673698 | MGnify/ENA primary metagenome ERZ1673698 (study PRJEB41218, sample SAMN15661768) | gut metagenome | host: Homo sapiens | place: Canada: London | collected 2015-08-20/2019-03-30 | study: EMG produced TPA metagenomics assembly of... | reverse complement strand
GCCATAGCAGGCGGGAAGCATGGCCCATTGGCATCTGCTCCGGCATTTGTAGAGAATCCCGGCAAGAATCGTGCGCTGTGAAAGCGGCTTATTGCCGCCACTTCTTTTTCGTTTGAACGGGGCAAGAAGAGGCTCGATACGTTCCCACAGTTCATCAGGCACATCGCGAAAGTCTGTCTGTTTCATGAGACGAGCTTACCAGATTTTTTTAAATCAAAAATCATGCCGGATATCCTCTTAGTCGGAGCGATCAACACCGCGAATATGTTGAAATGATACATAAGATGAAAAAAGAAGAGCTAGATAAACTTGACAAGCAATATAAAGAAATTTTGGATTATACAAAAAACCTAGAAGATAGGACTAGTAAAAAATAACCATCAATTGTAAGTTCAAGTTGAACACTTCGCAGTCAGATGACTTTTATTTTTTCGGAACAAAACGGCGAAACAGGCCATTATGGCGTTCATTCTGCGCTCGTTCCCAAGAAGAATAAAGTAGATTCTAATAAAGATCAGCCATAGGCTGAACCGGATCAAACTTGTCTGTAAGCCTGTAAAAGAAAAGTCCCGGTGGCTACTGGGACTTTCTTTTTGGTTGTAATGATTGGCTCCTACAGAACGAGTAGTTTTTGTGTCTACTTGTAACTGTGCAGAGTACGCATAAAGTTGCGTAAAGTAAGAGGTTCTCTTTTGCAGCGTTCCAGGTGGCCTTTTTGCTCGTTGTAGACTTCGGGGGGAAGCCTGTCGGGAGCACAACCATACTGGTCTTGCAAGTATGCCCGGTAACATTGCGTCAATTCCGCCAGTCCCAGGTCAGCAAGGAGTGTGCTGAGGGAAGGACGGCTTTGAGGATTTGCCTGTACCGGAGCGGCGGCCTGTTTTCTGGATGCCCCAGCGGAGTGTGATGCCCGTCTTTTGGGCGATGAGTCCATAATATTACAGGCAGCATTGCCATCATCATCTTCTTCGGGAACGATACCCAGCATCGCGGAAAGTGCGTACCTTCTTCCGTAGGTGATGGCACTCCCCATTGCCTGGGGATCGCGCTTGGCCAGCGGGATTACCGCTAATGAAGCTTGGTATTGTCCACTTTTTGCGTGGACGAGTTTGGTGACAAGACCGAGATACTCTCCTTCCACGGGAACAGGATACTGGGTAAGCAGTACGTCGTGTTCAATAAGAGCATTTCGGCAAGCGTCCATGATGCTTCCCAACGAGGCGTAGGAGTTATGGACGAAGGGATTAACGGCATCCTTGAGCGCGGGCTTCAGGTCTTTTTGTACCGCAATCAGCGCTTTTGAAAGCTCAGTGATTTCAGAGGAGCAGAAGGCATATTCCATGCGTGTCCCCTTTAGGCGGCAAGGTTTTTGGCAAAGCAGATTTCCTGGTAGGCACACCAGCAGCAGTGGATGCCCTGGTTCTTCCAGAATAAGCCATGCCGGATGGCGTGAACGATGTTGGAAATTTCTTGGTACAGATTCACGAAATCCGACATCGATCTTTCAGAGTTCAGCCACACGACTTTCGATTCCTTGCTGCGGACAAGGTAGAGCAAGCTCACCGGCACATGGATTTGAAAGCCAAAGGTGCATGCCATGAGGTAGGCATAAACTGTCAGCTCCATCGCGCGGTTTGCCTGATCAACGTGTGGTGATTTTGCGGAAGTTTTGATGTCGATTATGCGTGTGACATCTTTTTCAGGAGTGTCGATGATATCGGCATATCCTCGCAGGATAACGCTGTCATCAACTTCTCCCGTTATGGGGTGGGTGAGTGGTTTCTCGAAATACGTCTCCATCTGGTAGGTGTTCAATTCACCGATAAGATCCAGAAACCGGGTGGCCTCAGACAGAATTTTTTGCTGTGCGGCCTGGAATGCCGTGGAATCGGCATATTCAGTGGTTTCAAAGTTGATGGATGACCAAAATTCTTTTGAGGCTTCAATTGCCATGTGGGGAACGGTTTTCCCGTACACGAGGCAATTTTCCACGATATGGTGGAGAGCCGATCCTTCGATGAGAGCCGTAGGCGTTTTGTCGAGAAGGATTTTTTCGACATAGGCCAGCCTGAATTTTTCAGGGCATTGGCAGTAAGTGTTGATGCGTGACTTGGAAAGAAGCAGGGGGTCCATGTTCCCTCCTTGCGCGGTGGCGGGAGGGATGTCCCGCCACCACGGTAAAATGGTAACGGGTGATATTTGTTGTCTATGCAGCGAAACGCAATCTGCGCCGGGGAAGATCTTCAAGGGAAGCGTCTATACCGGCCAGGATTTTTTCCATCTGGAGATGGACTTCCTCTCTGACCTGGGTGTTACCCCTGATGGCGTTTGCGTTGGTGTTGGTAATAATTCCTCGGCATTGTTCAACAAGTTCAGCAAGTTGCGCATCCTCAAAGATGTTTCTGCTGCTGAAGTTGTCGAGGAACTGTTTGAGGTTTTCGACAGCGGCGTCGCGTAGTCTTCTCGGCCTGCCATCATCATGATTTTGCAGCTTATCAGCGATGTTGGTAACAAGGTCGACAAATTCTTCACGCAAAGCCGTGATCGCCTCACTACGTGCTTGCTCCATGAGTTCTTGAAACTTTTTTACCTCTTCCTTGTAGATGGAAGGAGGCAGAACTCGTGAAACGGATGGGCCTATCGTGATATAACGCCACTGGAAGCGGAATTTGTTTTTGACCGCTTCCTGCGTCGGGTAGTCACACTCGTCGAAGAGCTCTCCCAGAGACTCTTTGGCATCTTTGACCGTCTGGGGATACCAGTAGAGGAAGTCCTCGACAGCACTATTATAATGCCACTCGATCTCCTTCAGGTGCTCCTGAATCTCAGGGATCAGCTTTTTCGGCACCAGAACACAGCCTTTGATAGGGAAGGGCAAGGAAATTTTCCGAAGATAATTTCTTGCTTTTCCGATGTGTTGCTTGATGAGAGCTGTGGAGTCTGGGGCGAGGAGCAGTTTTCGCCCTCGCAGGAAATCGACATTCCCGACATCGGCCAACATGGATTGCGGCAATTTTTTATCCAACTGCCAACATGTAGCCGTCAGCTGAAGTAAGGCTGCTTCCCGAAACATGTTTTCAGCAGTGACCATTGGAAGGGGCTCCCTTATGCCTTGTTGCAGGTGATGACTTTCTTCGTCTCGGTATAGGGGACAAAGGCCGTCGGTTTCATTTTGATGAAAGTTTCTTCGCCGAGAAGGTCTTTCATGAACTTTGTGGCCTCGACGCAGGACTTTCCCGGAAAGCCGTATGTGGACATTTCGACGCGACCATCAGCGGTCACGGTTATCTGAACAATTTTCATAAGTTACTCCTACAAGGTGATCGTCAGTTCGATACCGCTGTTAACCTGTTTTTCGTTGTAGCTATAACGCTTTTTGCGCACAGCTTCCTTGATGACTTCGACACCGTAGGCCTGTTTCAGAAGGCCGCCATTTTCCCCGATAGCCCTTTTGAGTTTGGTATCCCAAAAGTCGCAGAGCAGCATGTAGCTGCCGTTCCTTTTGACGATGCCTATTTCATAACGGGCATTGGGGATCTGGATGGCGTGGTCGCAATGACCAAGTTCTTCTTCCGTGATGCCAGGGGGCAGAGGGTATTTTTCAGGTTCAACGAGTTTGCCGTACCAAGTGTAGGTTTTTTGGTTTTCCATGAAGCGGAATCCCATACGGCTACAGGCACGTTTGATAGCGCTAAGATCGTAGATCTTGAGCTGGATGTGCGAAACGTGTGACATCTCATCTCCTAATGTGTAGAGGTTGATGGTACGAATGGCGGTGTAGTCACTATTGTCGTGCGACGTATTTTCCGTTTTTCACTATGTTGTTCGTCGGGGGTATTCGCAATTCTGGCTCTGGAGCGAGCCCATTGGCGAAGATGCTCGATATCTTCTTTCATAGTTCTTGAGAGAGGAATGAGAGATTTTCGAGCTGTTTCGAGTCCGTCAAACAACGAGTCTCTGACTATCTGCTCAATTTCTGATCCAGTGTAACCATTCAGGCTATCTGCCCACTCGACAGGCATCGATGTGCCATATTTGCGATTCATAATTTGTATGATTTCCATTCGTTCACTTCGAGATGGAAGGTCAACAAACCAGATAGCATCAAATCTACCAGCCCGAAGAAATTCAGGCGGTAATTCTGTGATGTTGTTCGCAGTGGCTACAATAAAGGCAGACTTTTGCTCATTGGCCCATGTCAAGAAATGCGAGAACATTCCCATCGTGGTACCTGAATCATTGAGTCCTCCACTTTTTGTTCCAGAAAACATTTTTTCCAGTTCATCAAGAAAGAGAACACAATTTCCGAAAGCATCAATAATCTTGGTAGCTTCACGCATCCGTCGTTCTGATTCACCGACAAGGGCATTTTTCAATGCACCGATGTCGAGACGGATGAGTGGGAATTGGAGCATGGAGGCTATGGAACAAGCCGTTTTGCTCTTGCCCGTACCTGGCACACCAACCAGCAAGATACCTTTGGGTTTCGGTAAGTTGGAATTAGGCTGGTATGCTTTGGATCGATTGATGACATACTCTTTGAGCGGGGATAGACCACCGACATCAGCGATATCCGCAGCGGGATAAATCTCTAACAGGCCAGACTTTTTTATCATCTGGGCCTTTGCTTCGGTGATGCTTTTTGAGCTGAAGTAGCCTTTTTTGATCAGGCTGAGAGAGTAGGCTGTTTCAGCCTGAAATTCGGTCAACCCGGTAGCGAGCCGTGCGGCTTTTCGGTTGGGCCGAATGTTATGAGGTTCACCCAAATCTGTTTGCAGGCGATATAACGCCTCTTCTTCTGGCAGTTTGACTTCCACGAGGTGGAAGAAGGGTTGAAGTGCTTGCGGTAAGGTTGGGGTAGGTGCGATGACAGCGAGACAATTTCCAAGGCTTTTGTACAGGGGAATGGCGTTCAGGACAGCTTGGCAGACCATAGGGTCGTCCAGAAACGTGGATAAGCCATGACAAATGAGAAGCGTGTCCTTCGTGGAGGTAAGCCACGAGATCGCCTCAACAGGATTTTGAATTTCCTCATAGTGAAATGGTTGCGGGGAAAATCCCCGAATACCTTGCAGACAATCCCATCTGGCAATCTGCCAGCCAGTTATTGTCCGAAGCTCTTCCTCAGTTCTATGCGGTTCCAAGGTTTGGAGTAAAACCGTCGGAAAACCAGCTTTGAGTAAGTTGGTAATCATGTAGTCCTCCTATTACATAGTATTTCTATATGAAATAGGAGAACGTACAATTTTTCGGCAAAAAAAAACCACCGGAGGCCGGTGGTTTAAGGGGAGGTAAAAAGTCCCCCCGTTTCCGGGGGGGATGGCACTACGAACTAAAGCCGGTACGGCGAGAAAGCCATTCTATGAAGTCCGTACTCGCATAGACGACTTTCCGTCCGCAGTAAGTTTTTTTAGGCCCCTGGCCTTGGCTATCAAGATTAGCCAAGTAACGGGGGGATATAAGGTTTCCAAAATAGCGACTAACGTCGCGCCGAGTGAGGAAAGGTGGAAGCTGAGAGGCGATGCTGGAGAAGATACCGTCTGACATGGCTCCTCCCCTAGACATTTGGGATCAGAACAGCGGAATCAGGCGATGTTTGACTTGCCTCATCACGAGATTCCGTCGTCAGCACCCGGATACAGATCTCCCCTTCGTGTATCCGAAGCTCGACTTGCGTACCTTGGCAGAACTCTTCTTCCAAGCCGTTTTGCTTAAAGAACTCGAGGGGGATGAGCAGCCCCTTCGACCCTACCTTGTAGGAACTTTGTCGCTTGATCGGCGGAATGTAGCTCTTTTCAGCTCCCAGTCGCGCATACGCAGTATTGAACTGGGCTACGGTGATCCCAAATTCGTCCAAGATTGCTTCGAGCGTCTTTCCTTCACACAGAGCTTGATAAAGCTGCGCACGACTAGTCTGATTCATCCTTGACATATGTTTCCCTATGTGTATGTGCCCTCCAAATTTAGGCGTTCCATCGGGTCAATATGCCGCGAGAATTCCACAGTGGGCCTATGTTGTGTGGCCCTAATGAAAGTAGGATAAGCAGCCCTCGCGGAGGAGTCAAGGCCGTTGATGAAAAAAAGTTTGCCCTACCTGACGTCTGCTCCCCATCTGGGAGGCAGAGCGGGAGGAAACTGAGGGAAAGGTAGGAAGAGAAAATGTTGTAAAGGAGTTGTAAAAAACTGCTGGTAAAAAGAAGCGGCTACAGAGGTAATTCTGTAACCGCTTGATATTATTTGGTACCCGGAGCCGGGCTTGAACCGGCACAGCCGGTGGCCGAGGGATTTTAAGTCCCTTGTGTCTACCAATTCCACCATCCGGGCGTGGGCTCCTTTTTAGCTGGCAGCTCCTGCGGCGTCAAGGGGCGGGCGTTGCCAGACGGGGGCCGAGCCGCTACACTGCCCGAGGCTCCGCCGTCACAGGTGAGGCCCGGCAGGGGGGCACGTTTTCGTACGACAGTGCTTTGTCCGGGTCGTGCCGCACGCCCGCTCCTGTCGGGGCGGAAGGCAGGGAAAGCTCATCGGGACACGCGCCAAGGCCGTCACGGACTGTCAGACAGCTGCGAAGGAACAGCCGCGCTTTGGAGCGCGTCGCCCGCGCGGTATCCCGTTCGCGACAGACCGCCGTGCCGGTGCCGAGGCAAGGCATCCGCTCGGGAGTTCGTTTGGGCTCAGTCCGCTATCGTCCATGGCCGTGGCCGCCCGTGTTCGGGGGCGTGGCCGTGGACGTCGGCATCTGTGAGGCATTCGCCGTGCCGTGGACGGCTTTGAGGATGGATGCCTTTGTGCCCCTGTGTCCCTTGTATCGCGGAGCCGTGGAGGAAAGATATGTCATTCTGGAATACCTGCATCCTGGCCTATTGCCGTCTGGGCATCGCCGGGCTTTCGCCCAAGGCTCCGGGCACGGCCGGTTCGGCTCTGGCCGCCCTGCTGGCGCCGTTGCTTTTTCTACCCCTGCCGCTCTGGGGCCGTCTGCTTTTTCTGGCCGTGATCGTCGTGACCGGCGGTCTGGCCGCCACCCGTGCCGAGACCCTGCTGGGGCGCACCGACCCCGGGGAAGTGGTCATCGACGAGCTCGTGGGCGTCTGGATCGCCCTGCTGCCCCTGGGCGCGGGCCAGTGGTCGTGGCCCGGTCTGGTCTGGGCCTTTGCCCTGTTCCGTCTGTTCGACATCTGGAAGCCCTGGCCCGTGCACGCCTCGGAAAACTGGCTGCCCGCAGGCTGGGGCATCATGCTGGACGATATCCTGGCCGGTCTTATGGCCATGTGCTGCATGCTGGTGCTGCGGGCCCTGGGCTGGGTCTAGCAAGAGGGGAGAGAACATCTTCGCACGCTGCCGCCGCTGCCCGCGGCTGTCTTCGGCGCGACGGGTATGGGGCCGGAGGAACTGCTTTCAGCGGCCGGGCAGCGCGAAAAAAAGCCCCTTTCCTTTGCGCCTTCCTGTCACTCCGCGCGTTTGATGCGGGAGGGTGAGAGGAAAAAGGCAGGCCCGTCTCAGGTCGGATAGGGGGAGGCTGTACTCTTGGAGGAAACAAAAAAAGGACGCTGCGGCGTCCTTTTTTCGTATCTGTTGCAGGGAAAGGGGGAAGACGATTTCTCCTGAGCTCCCATGTTTGCCTGGGCGGGGCTGTGCGGCTGCGGGAGGGACGGTGATACTTCTCCGCCATCCACAGGACGCAACAAAAGCGCACCTCTGTCAGTACAGTCAGGGGTGCGCTGAAAAGGCGGGGCGGGTGCGGGCTACTTCATGCGGTAGGTGATGCGGCCGCGGGTCAGGTCGTAGGGAGAGAGCTCCACCTTCACGCGGTCGCCGGGCAGGATGCGGATGTAGAACTTGCGCATCTTGCCGGAAATGTGCGCCAGCACTTCGTGGCCGTTTTCCAGCTCCACACGGAACATGGCATTGGGCAGGGCTTCCTGCACCACGCCGTCAACTTCAATGGAACCTTCTTTAGCCATATTTCCTCCAAAAAAATTCAGATAAGCGGCGAATATCTACACAGAAGAGACAAGGTCTGTCAACGCTTTCGTGCGCTCTTGCCCTTGCGGGGAGCCGTCGCGGGCTCCACGGCGGCCCGTTCCCGCGGCGTGCGGCACAGCAGCCACAGGCCCGCGGCCATGAGCGGCAGGCAGAGCAGCTGGCCCATGGTCAGCCAGCCGAAGGCCAGGTAGCCCAGCTGGGCATCGGGCACGCGCACGAATTCCACGCCGAAGCGGAACACGGCGTAGAGCAGGGCGAAAAGGCCGGAGACGGCGCCCGCCTTGCGCGGCCGGGCGGAGAAGATCCAGAGTACCACGAACAGCACCAGCCCTTCCAGCAGGCCTTCATAGAGCTGCGAGGGGTGGCGCGGCCAGGGCCCGCCGGTGGGGAAGACCATGGCCCAGGGCACGTCGCTGACCTTGCCCCAGAGCTCGCCGTTGATGAAGTTGCCCATGCGGCCCCAGAACAGGCCCTGCGGCACCAGCGGCGCGATGAAGTCCGAGACTTCGAGGAAGGACTTCTTGCGGGTGCGCGCGAAATACCAGAAGGCGCAGAGCACGCCCAGCAGGCCGCCGTGGAAGGACATGCCGCCGTTCCAGATGCGCAGGATCTCGCCGGGGTCGTCGATGTAGGCGGGCAGGTCGTAGAAGAGCACATAGCCCAGGCGCGCGCCCAGGATGACGCCCAGCATGACGAAGGTCAGCAGGTCGTCCACATCCACGGTCTTCCAGCCGGAACCGGGACGGGAGGCCCGCCAGCGGGCCAGGCCCCAGCCCACGAAAAAGGCCAGCAAATACATGAGGCCGTACCAGCGCAGCTGCAGGGAGCCGATGCTGAAGGCCACGGGATCGATGGCAGGGAACTGCATCCGTCTTAGTCCAGGGGCTTGGCGTGGAAGGCGCCGCTGCGGCCGCCGTCCTTGAACAGCAGACGGACGCGGCTGATGACGATATCGCGCTGCACGGCCTTGCACATGTCATAGATGACGGCAGCGGCGGTCTGGGCGGCGATGATGGCTTCCATCTCCACGCCCGTGGGGCCGGTGGTACGGGTCTCGGCCTCGATGCGCACGCTGGGCGGGGTGTCTCGCACCTCAAAACGCACGTCCACGAGGTTCAGGTTCAGGGGATGGCAGAGCGGGATCAGTTCCGAGGTGCGCTTGGCGGCCATGATGCCGCCCACCTTGGCGCAGGTCAGCACGTCGCCCTTGGGCAGGGCGCATTCCTTGAGCAGTTTCAGGGTATTGGGCGAAAGCTCCACGATGGCTTCGGCAATGGCCACACGCTGGGTGTCGGGCTTGGCGCCCACGTCCACCATGGTGATGTTGCCGTCCTTGTCCAGATGGGAAAAATTGTCCTGCATGAGGCGTATCCTTGCATTAAGAGTGTGCCTTGCTGTGTAGCGCATGGACAGGCGCAAGGCAAGGCGGCCGGGGCCTGCCGGGCAGGCCGGGAGCGGAAAATGGCGGGCCGGAAATTTTTTTGCAAAAAACACTTGCCAGGCAGGGGCAAATCCGCTACATACATTTCCGCGCCGAAGTGGTGGAATTGGTAGACACGCTAGGTTCAGGGTCTAGTTCTGGCAACGGAGTGGGAGTTCGACTCTCCCCTTCGGCACCAATGGAAAGCAAGGCTGGTAGAAATACCAGCCTTTTCCTGTTTCTGGGGCCGGGCAGTTTTTTGCCGGTCAGGGATGACGGCCGGTGGCAGGCAGCAGCCTTGCCCCGGCTTTTTTTATGCCCCCTGTGTTCCTTGGAAACAGAAGACGGCGTGCTTGCCTGTTGCCGGCAGCATGGAAACAAAAAGACGCGCTCTTCCCGTGGAGGGAAGGGCGCGTCTTCTGCTTTGGCGTACGGAGCGGGAGCGGCACTGGGCACGACGGCTGCAGGCTCCCGGAAGGGCGGGGCTCAAAATTCCAGCTTTTCCAGCCGCAGGCAGCGTCCGGCCACCACAAGGAAAGCCTCCCGTGCCTGTGCGGCAAGCATCTGGTTGGCCAGACCCAGGCCATCGTCGAAAACACGGGCCAGACGTTCCGCCCGTATGCCGCCGAGGCCGGTCTCACCGGAGACCAGCACCCAGCGGCAGGGGAAGGCCCGCATGGTGTGCAGCAATTCGTCCACTTCTTCCGTGAGGCTGGTCTCGAAGGCCGCCGCATCCTGCGGATCGTCCAGCGCGAACAGGATGTTGCTCATCCAGAGGGTCACGCAGTCCAGCAAGATGGTGGGCGCGGGGGCATCCGCGGCCTGTGCGGCCAGCAGGGGCGCCAGCTCCCGGCCCGGATGCCGGGGGCATTCCAGCGTGTGCCAGTGGGCGGGGCGGCGGCTGCGGTGGCGCCGGATGCGTTCGGCCATGGCAGGATCGTCTCCCAGGGGCCGGGCCGTGGCCAGATACCAGACAGGCCCCCGGGCCTTTGCCGAGACCAGGGCCTCGGCCAGCGCGCTCTTGCCGCTGCGGGTCCCGCCCAGGAACAGGGTCAGGTCAATATCTTCCATAGGGATTCCTCCTTCAGGGGGCGGTCGTCATGTCCTTACGGCAGGCAGCAGACCGCCAGCACGGCGCATTCCGTGGTCTCGATGAGGGCCCCGAAGACGTCGCCCGTGACGCCGCCGATGCGCTTGCGGGCCGCGGACAACAGCCAGAAGGCCACCAGTCCGGCCGCCAGCAGGCCGTAGAGGCCATGCCGTCCCATCACGAGACAGGCCGCAAGGCAGAGCCCGAGGGCCGTATAGGCGTAGCGGGGCTTCATGCCGTCGTGCATCATGGAGCCCAGACCGCCGGGCCGGGCCGAGGGCAGACGCATGCCCACGAAGACCTGGCAGCGGCCCAGCAGACCGGCCAGGCAGCAGGCCCCCAGCGCATGCAGGGGCGCCGTCCCGGCCAGTGCCGCCAGCGCCGCAACCTTGGTGGAAAGGACGAAGAACAGGGCCAGGGCGCCGAAGCTGCCCAGGCGGGAATCCTTCATGATGGTCAGACGGCGTTCGGGCGAGGTCTCCACCAGCAGGCCGTCGCCGCAGTCGGCGACCCCGTCCAGATGCAGCCCGCCGGTGATGACGGTCCAGACAAGGGCGGCCCCGATGCCGCAGAGCGCGGCGGGCAGGCCCAGCCGGGCAGCCAGCAGCAGGGCCAGAGCGGCCAGAGCGCCCACCAGCAGGCCCACGGCGGGCAGCCAGGCCACCACACCGGAGAGCGTGGGGGGCAGAGGGGCGGAGCCCACGGGGATACGGGTGAAGAAGGCCAGACCGGCGCGGAATGAGGTGATGATGGACATGCGGTATCGCCTTGCTGGAGGTTGAAGGAAAAAAGTCGTCGTCCTCAGATGCAGGCCACTGCCGCCGGCAGCAGGGAAGCCAGCGTCGCGAAGACCAGCAGGGAGCCCCACATAAGGCGCACGGCCTGCCGGATATGCCGGGCCGTGGCCAGCGGGGTGCCGTCGCCCAGCCAGGGATGATCGCGGTACAGGGGGCCGTACCAGGCCGGGCCGCCCAGCCGCAGGCCCAGGGCCCCGGCAAAGGCGGCTTCGCTCCAGGCGGAATTGGGACTCTCGTGGGCATGGCGGTCGCGCCAGCCCACCCGGCGGCAGGCTCGGGCATCGAGGCCGGGCAGCAGGGCCGCGGCCAGCACGATGCAGGGCAGGGCCAGCCGCGCCGGGCACCAGTTGAGCACGTCGTCCAGGCGGGCGGCGGCTGTGCCGAAACAGCGATAGCTCTCGTTGAGCTTGCCCCACATGGCATCCAGCACGTTGGCGGCACGGTGGCAGGCGGCCAGGGCAGCGGCCCCGGGCAGTCCGGCCAGCAGCAGGCCCGTTGCCGCCCAGAACAGGGTGGAAAGGATGCCGTCGGTCAGGTTCTCGCCCACGCTCTCCACGCAGGCCCGGGCCACGCCGTGGGCATCCAGCTGTTGCGGGTCGCGCCCCACCAGCATGGACACGGCCCGGCGGGCCGCCTCCAGATCGCCCTGTTCCAGCGGCAGGGCCACACGGCGGGCGTGTTCGTCCAGGCAGCGGGGCGCCAGACAGAGGGAGACCACGACCACACAGACGCTCCAGGCGGCTGCGCCGCCGAGCATCTCTTCGGCAAGCCGGACAGGCAGTGCCGCCAGCAGGCCAACCGGCAGGACCACGGCCAGACAGGCCGCCAGACCGGCCAGTGTCATGCGTGGCCCGTTGGGACCGCGGCGGAAGACACGTTCCATGATGGCGGCCAGGGCCCCCATGCCGCAGACGGGATGGATGCGGGCCGGGGGTTCCCCCAGCAGACGGTCCAGCAGCAGGGCGGCGGGCAGGAGAAGGAAGGCGGACAGTGCGCTCATCGCCATGCTCCTGATGCCCCCGTGGCCGCTGCCGGGGAGATAGGGGAGAGCGTCGCCAGCGCAGCAGCGGCGCGGGAAGGGCTACAGCCGGATAGCGGCTGCTTCCGGGGCTGGGGGCGGAAAGAGATGCCGTTTTCCCCGTGCCGGAGGGCAGGGACAGGATAAAACGTGGGCCGGGAAGGCTGGGGGGCAGTGCTGCGCATGTGGGTTCCTTGCGTTTTTCCGGCCTTGGCCGGGCCGCCAGTCTGCGAAAAATCGGCTGCCTGCGCAAGGGGAGGGCAGGTGCCATCCGTTCTTGTCCGCCTTCATCCCGCGCTTCCAGCGTATCTCCCGAAAAGGCGGCACCCGCCGGATGGCGCAGATCCCGCCATGGCACATGGCCGGACGCCCCCTGTGCCTGCTTGCGGGGCTGTTCCGCGGACGGCAGCCATTTCGTCCGCTGTCCGCAGGGCGGCGAGTGTTGCGTTTCCTCTGCCTGCAGGAGGGGCAACAGTCTCCGGGAGCCTGTGAGCGCTGCCTTTTATCATCCTGATTTTGTTTGTTAAAATAAAAAAATGGGAAAAATCGAAAAAAAAGCTTGCCAGCGGGGGGCGAATCCTGTAGACAGATTTTCGCGCCGAAGTGGTGGAATTGGTAGACACGCTAGGTTCAGGGTCTAGTTCTGGCAACGGAGTGGGAGTTCGACTCTCCCCTTCGGCACCAATGGAAAGCAAGGCTGGTAGAAATACCAGCCTTTTCCTGTTTCTGGGGCCGGGCAGTTTTTGTGCCGGTCAGGGATGACGGCCGGTGGCAGGCAGCAGCCTTGCCCCGGCTGTTTTCGTATGCCGGGCCGTCCGACGGCGCTGGTATCCCGTATCCGAATCGTTGCAGGACAAAAAAGGAACGCGCCTCATCCCAAAAGGAAGAGGCGCGTTTTTGTTCACTGTGCAAAGCAGGGACGGGGCTGCCGGGTGTATCTCAGGGCCGTGTCCGTTCGTCGCAGCGCGATGGGAACAGGCCCCGGGGCCGCAGGCTCCTTTGTCATCAGGGCGTATCCGCCCTCCTAACGCAATCCGGCCAGCCAGGGCAGGAAGGCGGGCTGGGACGGACGACGAGGGGCCTGCCAGCCGGAATCGCGGCGGCTGTCGGAGAAATAGAGGCGCTCCTGCAACAGGCGCGGGCCCATGTTGCCGGGCTCCATCTGCACCATGAGCTGGAAGGGGATGCCGGCATTGGGGCGCATGGCCATGATCTTCTGTACCAGTTCCAGCTGCGAGCCGAAGCGCTCGTCATGCAGCAGCCACTGGCTGGCGCCGGGCATGTCCGTGGTGCGCTGGCCTTCGGGCAGCGGCGTGATGACGGGCAGCAGCAGGAACTGATCGAAAGTCCGGCAGGCCACGGACTGACGGGCCAGGGCGGTCATCAGGCCGGAGGGCGCGGCCACGCGGGTCTCTTCCTGACCATGGGGACGGCCCAGGGCATCCAGCCCCTGGATGCGGACCACCAGCTCTTCCTGCCTGTCCGCCGGGGGCAGCAGGGGATCGAGCTGCGTCTGCCAGGCCGGGGCGTCAGCGGGGCGGGCGGGCAGCTTTTCCAGATAGAGCGCCCGCCAGAACAGGGGGGCGAAAGCATCGGGCAGCACCACCAGCTGGCGGATGTCACGTCCCTGGGCGGCCAGGGAGGCCTGCATCTGCTGCGTGTGCCAGATCTGGCATCCCAGGGCCAGGGCCGGGTAGAGGAGGATGCTCCAGAACAGGGCCAGCCGGACGCCGGGCTTGCCGTCCGAGACGGTGAGCGAGGCCGTATCCTGGAAGGGGAAGGGGATGGCCCCCTGGGCCTGGGCACGCTTCTTCTCCTGCCGCAGGCCGTGCCAGATGCCCCAGAGCAGGGGCAGGGTCATGAGCAGGTCGATGATATAGACGGCATTGAGGCGCAGGCGCTCCCCGGAGAAGGGCAGCCAGACCAGCGTGCCGTAAGTGGTCAGGGCATCGAGCCAGATATGCAGCAGGACCATGAGCATCATGAAGGCCCAGACCCCGCCGAACGACCAGGCGTTGCGGGTATCGTAGCGCCAGAGGGGCCGGGCCAGGATGGCCAGCAGCAGGCCCATGAGCGGTGCCGCCGCCAGGGCGTGGGTGATGCCGCGGTGCAGCAGCAGGGTCTGCAGGGGGCCGCTGGCGGCCAGGATGTCCAGATCGGGCGAGGCAGCCGCGAAGGCTGCCAGGGGCAGGGCCCAGCGGGTGGCGGGGCGCTGCGGCATGGCCAACATGGCAAGGGCGCCGCTGGCGGCATGGGTGACAGGATCCATGATGTTCCTCTACTGACGGAAGGGGCTGCGCTGCCGGGGGACGGCCCGGTAGGCGGGATCTTCGGGCGAGATGTCCCGGCCCATGTGGCGCATGTACATGTTGAACTGGCTGCGCTGCATGGACTGCATGACGTCCGGCCGGTTGAAATAATACAGCATGGTCTGGGTGCTGTTGTTGCCGGTCATGGGCTGGCGCATGCTGTCCGCACCGCTGACGCCGGCCGGCACGGTGTCGGGCTCCGAGGTCCCGGTGCCGATATCCTTGGGGCCGCAGGCGGCCAGCAGGGCCGCCAGGACGCAGATGACCAACAGGAAAAGGGGCGAATGTCTCATATTCCACCTCGGCCCGACTATACGGACTGGCGGCGTGGCTGGCAACCGCACAGGGGGCTGGCTTTTACCGTAAAATAGTGTAGAGTGCAAAAAATTATTATTGGTAATTGCGTATGCAACAATTTCTTATCTCTGCCCTATGTTTATGCCTATGCCTTGCCGCCACGTCTGCCGCTGCGTCAGGCAGGGCCCTGCGCGTCGGTCTCAGCGATGAGTATCCGCCGCTGTCGTATATCGACGAGGACGGGCAGCGGCGGGGATTCGAATACGAGCTGGCGGATTCCCTGTGCCGACGTCTGGGGCGCACCTGCGTCTGGACGTTCACCACGCAGGCGGACCTGGTGCAGGGCCTCAGGAACGGCAGTTTTGACCTGATCTTCGCCCAGCGCCTGGAGCCGAAGCAGGAAGGGCTGCTCTACAGTACCCCGTACTACCACTCCCGGGCCATGTGCATCGGGCGTCCCGGCGGGCGCGGTCCGGAAGAGGCGGGGGCCCGCATCGGTGTCTATCAGGGCTCCGTGCTGGTGCAGCGGGCCCGGGGCTTTTGGCCGGAGGCCGACATCGTCACCGGCAGTGTGCAGGAGCTCATCAGGCGCCTGCGGCAAGGCAGCATCGATGTGCTGTTCATCAATGATCTGGCCGGTTATGCCTTTTTGCTGACGGACGAAGGGCTGGAATTCGACCGCCTGGATGTCCCTTTCGATGCCGAAACCAGAGCCACGGGGAGCTGCGTGGCGGTCAGGGCCGGGCGCCCCGAACTGCTGGATGCCGTGAACAGGGCGCTGAAGGCCCTGCTTTACAGCGGGGAGCTCCACAACCGCAGCCGCAGTTATTTCCAGTATATCATCTACTGACACCGGGCGGCGGTACGCTGCCGGATCTCCATGATATCTTTCCCGGAGGGGAGTTTTCCAAAGTTTTGCCATGATCGGCTTTATCCGCAACAAACCTTTGCCGGCCCGCCGCTACCTGATCCTGCTGGTGCTGCCCTGGTGCCTGATGCTCCTGCTGACGGTGGCTGTGCTCTGGCCCTATCTTGCCGGCTTCCGCACTACTGTGAAGACCTTGCAGGACGTCCAGCTGCCCGGGATCCTGGAAGCCCAGCGCACCCGGACCAACCTGAACATGCTGCGCAAGCAGCTGGCCATCATCTATCTGGCCGAGGCCCCTCTGGAACGGCGGCGGGCCCGTCTGCATGCCCAGGCCCTGCTGGCCGGCATGGCCCATGATCCCTCGCCCGTGGCTACTGAAGTCCTGGCGCTGGGGCCGCGCATCCGGCAGCTCTATATGATCTGCATGGAGGCGGACAAGGGCCTTTCCCGGCTCCATCGCCACGAGATGGAGATGATGCTCGCCCTCAACAGTCTGGAACAGGCCACGGGGCGCAAGATGGCCGGGGAGGTGATCTTTTCCCATACCGGCCGGGACGGCGTGCGTCATGGCCGGATGGCTTTTGAAAAGATGCAGCGCCTGCTGGCTCCGGTAGAGCAGATGTGCGCAGGATCGGAAGAGTTCCGGGACATCTGCGACCAGTTCGGGAAGCACAAGCGCGCTCTGGGCGAGACCTGGCGGGAAAAACTCGCTATCGACGCCCAGGCCCGCGCCCTCTGGCAGTCTTTGGAAGACGAGCTGCTGCGTCTGGTCAATGAGGTCTCCTCGCGCGAATTGCAGCGCTCCCTGGAAGAGGCGGAGTCCCTTTCCGAAGCCACGGACTACATCGTCTGGAGCATCTTCCTCTTCACGCTGGGGCTGCTGGCCTTTTTGCTTGTCCTGCTCCTGCTGCTGCGGCGCGACCTGCTGCGGCCGCTGGTGCGCATCGCCGGGAACCTCTCCCGCCTGCGTGACGGCATGCAGCCGGAGCCCATCCCCGCTGTCCGCATCACCGAATTGCAGGAGGTCGTGGACATCGTGCCCGACATCGGCGGCTACCTGGGCTCCCTCAGGGAACGCAGCTGCCGTCTGGAAGAGGAGAAGGACGCCTACTCCCGCATGAGCCTCATGGACAGCCTGACGGGCATCCCCAACCGGCGCGCCCTGGACATGCGGCTGGCGGATCTGGCGGAGCTGCGGCAGGCGGCCAGCCTCATCATGCTGGATGTGGACCTGTTCAAGATCTACAACGATACGCTGGGACATCAGGAAGGAGACGCCTGCCTGCACCGGGTGGCCCAGGCCATGCGCGACGGCCTGCGCGGCGGCGACCGCGAGATCTTCCGCTACGGCGGGGAGGAGTTCGCCGTGGTCCTGGACGAGGTGTCGCCGGAGCATGCCCTGCATGTGGCCGAGCGCCTGCGCCAGACCGTGGAGCAGCTGGGCATCCCCCATCCCGGCAGTCCCGCCGGGCATGTGACCATCAGTCTGGGCGTGGCCGCCGTCGAGGTGCTGACGCCCGAGACCCTGCCCCGGCTCCTGGAGACCGCCGACAGCGCCCTGTACAGCGCCAAGGAATACGGCCGCAACAGGGTCCACCTTGCCGGAGAGCTCGTGAAAAAGTCCGCTTGCCTTGCGGCGGGCGACAGGCTATAGCTCAGTTTTCCATCCCATCAGGAGATAATGCATGCGCCCTGCTTCTTGCGGCATCACCCCCGAAGGCTGGCCCACCATCGGCATCACGGCCCTGACGGCCCTTGTTTTTGCCTGCCTCGGCTGGCCGCTCCCCGCTGTCCTGGCTCTGGCCCTGTGCTGGTTCGCCTTCCACTTTTTCCGTGACCCCGAACGTGTGGTGCCCACCGCGCCCGGCCTGGCCGTCAGCCCCGCCGATGGCCGCGTCATCCGCATCGAGCGCAAGCCCGATCCCCTGACCGGTGACGAACGCACCTGCATCAGCATCTTCATGAACGTGTTCAGCGTGCATGTGAACCGCTCGCCCGTGACCGGCGTGGTGGAGCAGATCCGCTACTGGCCGGGCAAGTTCGTCAACGCCGCCTACGACAAGGCCGCCACCGACAACGAACGCTGCGGCTACCTGCTGCGCGGCGAAGACGGCGCCGCCTGGACCATGGTGCAGATCGCCGGGCTCATCGCCCGCCGCATCGTCTGCCGCGTGTCCGAAGGCGATGCCCTGGAGCGCGGCCAGCGCTACGGCATGATCCGCTTCGGTTCGCGTGTTGACCTTTACCTGCCCGAAGGCTATGTTCCCTCTGTGAACATCGGCGAGCAGGTCTTTGCAGGCCAGAGCACGCTTGCCACCAGAAACTGATTTCGAGTCAAGTGGAGCATGGTTGTGGACACCCAGCCGCAAGAAAAAAAACTGCCCGTACACAAGAGCATCTACCTCCTGCCCAACCTCATCACGTCGTTGAGCATGTTCATGGGCTTTTTGTCCATGGTCTGGGCTGTGCAGTCCCGTTTTGAAGAAGCGGGTCTGGCCATCGTGCTGTCCGCTCTGCTGGACGGCATGGACGGCAAGGTGGCTCGCCTGACCCATACGGCCAGCGAATTCGGTGTCCAGTATGACTCCCTGGCCGACCTCATCGCCTTCGGTCTTGCTCCGGCCTTCCTGCTCTGGCAGTGGCAGCTGGAGAGCCTGGGCCGCTTCGGCGTGGTGGTGGCCTTCCTCTTTGCCGCCTGCGGCGCCCTGCGTCTGGCCCGCTTCAACATCAGCACGGCCGTGACCGGCAAACGCTTCTTCATCGGCCTGCCCATCCCCGCCGCGGGCTGTACGGTGGTGGCGTTCCTGTATTTCGCCGGTATCCTGCCGGAGTTCTTCCTGCCCGCCCTGCCCTATGTCAGCATCGTCATCGCGCTGGGCCTGGGCGTGCTCATGGTGAGCCGCGTGCGCTACTTCTCCTTCAAGGAGTATGATTTCCTGCGTGCGCATCCGGTGCGTTACCTGCTGGCCGTCATGGTCATCTTTGGCCTGGTCTACGCCCAGCCGCGCCTGTTCGGCTTCCTGCTCTGCGCCGTCTATATCTGTGGCGGCCTCTACTACTCTTTTGTCATTCTGCCCCGTCGTAACCGTCAGCTACTACGCGCCCTGAATCTGCAGGACGAGGAGAAAGCTGCGTAACGGTTTGTCGCCCCGCGGGGGCGGATCGAGAACCTTCTGATCGCCGCCGGCAGGGCGGCCGTTATGCAGTAGCATAACAAACAAGCACCCTTCGCGGGTGTCCGATCAGAGGAGTCAGATCCATGTCCAACCGCGTGTTCTTTTTCGACACCACCCTGCGTGACGGCGAACAGTCGCCGGGCGCGACCATGAACCTTCAGGAAAAGCTCCGTATTGCCCACCAGCTCGAAGTGCTGGGCGTGGACATTATGGAAGCCGGTTTCCCCGCCTCCAGCCAGGGGGATTTCGAGTCCGTGCAGCGTATCGCCCGGCAGGCGAAATCCATCCAGGTGGCCGGTCTGTGCCGCTGCATGGACAGCGACATCGACCGCTGCTGGGAGGCCGTGAAGGACGCCAAGAATCCCCGCATCCATACCTTCCTTTCCACTTCGCCCCTGCACATGAAGTACAAGCTGCGCAAGGACCCCGAAGTGGTGCTGCAGATGATCGAAGCCGGAGTGCGCCGCTGCGCCGGGTACACCGACAACGTGGAGTTCTCCGCCGAGGACGCCTCCCGTTCCGAACGTGACTTCCTCTGCCGCGTGGTGGAGACCGCCATCAAGGCCGGCGCCACCACCATCAACCTGCCCGACACCGTGGGCTATGCCCAGCCGCAGGAATTCGCCGACCTCATCCGCTACGTCATCGAGAACACGCCCAACAGCGACAAGGCCATCTTCAGCGTGCACTGCCACAACGACCTGGGCCTGGCCGTGGCCAACACCCTGGCCGCCCTCAGCGTGGGTGCCCGTCAGGCCGAGGTGACCATCAGCGGCATCGGCGAGCGCGCGGGCAACGCCGCCCTCGAAGAGCTGGCCATGGCCCTGCGCGTGCGCAAGGACTACTACGGTCTGGAGCACGGCATCGTCACCGAGCAGCTCTATCCTTCCTGCCGCCTGCTCTCCATGACCATCGGTCAGCCCATCCCCAACAACAAGGCCATCGTGGGCGCCAACGCCTTTGCCCATGAGTCCGGCATCCATCAGGACGGCATGCTCAAGAACCGCGAGACCTACGAGATCATGACCCCGCAGTCCGTGGGCCGCAACGAGAGCAACCTCGTCATCGGCAAGCATTCCGGCCGCAATGCCGTGCGCAACAAGTTCGAGAGCCTGGGCTACAGCCTGGATGACGACCAGCTGCAGATCGTCTTCGAGGCCGTCAAGGCCCTGGCCGATCGCAAGAAGACCCTGCACGACGATGACCTCATGGCCCTGGTGCAGGAAGAAGTCTACCGCATGCCCGACCTGTACCGCCTGCGCCATGTGAGCGTGCAGAGCTCCGACGCCGGCGGCGTGCCGCCCACGGCGGCCGTGCTCATGGACGTGGACGGCATGGAAAAGAGCGGCGCCGGTTTCGGCGTGGGCCCCGTGGACGCCATCTTCAATGTCATCAACGACATGCTGGGCCGTGAACCCCAGCTTGAGCAGTACGCGGTCAACGCCGTCACCGGCGGCACCGACGCCCTGGGCGAAGTGACCGTGCGCCTGCGCGAAGGCGAGTTCTCGGCTGTGGGCCGCGGCGCTCATCCCGACATCCTGGTGGCCACGGCGCGTGCCTATGTGAACGCCCTCAACCATCTGGCCAAGAAGGAAAAGGAAGGCGAGCGTCTGCACTGCCAGCACAGCTAGCGAGTGTTCCTGAGGGGAGGGGGCACCCCTCGCCTAGCGCGAGAGGGGTGCCCCCTCCCCTCAAACTCCCCTCCCTCTCCCCAGCGCGCTTTAGTTGGGGCTAGGTGGCTCTTGGGCCACAAGGCCCCGTGGGTACGCCCTGTGTCCCTGTCCGGGAATGACCCGCCGGGGAGAGGAAAAGGCAGCCAGTAGGAGAGCCCTGCATATTTTATGACCGCCCCTGTGGGAGCTCTGCCCACCTCCCGGATCTTTCCGGGGTGGTGCCGGGAGACCTTCAGCAGGGAAAAGCTGGCGCATCGCCCCGTCTGTCATCCTCCTGAATAAAGCGCATTTGGGGGAGGATGGGGGGCCCGGGGGGAAGGAACCCCCTTGGGGCGCTAGTCAAAGGGGGTTCCTTCCCCCCGCAATCGCATTCCGTATCAAGGAGAACCATCATGCCTCAGACGCTTGCGCAAAAGATCCTGCAAGCCCACACCGACGACGTCATCGAGCGCGACGGACAGATCGTCCAGTGCCGCCTGTCCCTGGTGCTGGCCAATGACATCACCGGCCCCCTGGCCATCAAATCCTTCAAGGGCATGGGCGCCAGCCGCGTGTTCGACAAGGACAAGATCGCCCTGGTCATGGACCACTTCACGCCCCAGAAGGACATCGCCTCGGCCAACCAGGTGATGATCAGCCGCCAGTTCGCCCAGGAGCAGGGCATCACCCACTACTACGAAGGCGGCGACTGCGGCGTGGAACACACCCTGCTGCCCGAACGCGGCCTGGTGGGCCCCGGTGACGTGGTCATCGGCGCGGACAGCCACACCTGCACCTACGGCGGCATCGGCGCCTTCGCCACGGGCATGGGCTCCACCGACATCGCCGCCGGCATGGCCCTTGGCGAGACCTGGATCAAGGTGCCCCCGACCATCCGCGTGAACATCAACGGCCAGATGCCCAAGTGGCTGCGCGGCAAGGACCTGATGCTGCTGCTCATCAAGACCATCGGCGTGGACGGTGCCCTGTACAAGGCCCTGGAATTCGGTGGTTCCGTCATCGATGCCCTGCCTGTGGAAGGCCGTCTGACCATGGCCAACATGGCCATCGAAGCCGGCGGCAAGGTGGGCCTGTTCGCCGTGGACGAGCTCACCCGCCAGTACTGCGCCGAGCACGGCCGTCCCGGCGTGACCATGAGCCTTGCCGCTGACGAAGGCGCCGTGTACGAGCGCGTGGTGGACATCGACGTGACCGGCCAGGAGCCCGTGGTGGCCTGTCCGCACCTGCCCTCCAACGTGAAGAACGTTTCCGAGCTCAAGGACCTGTCCGTGCAGCAGGTGGTGGTGGGCTCCTGCACCAACGGCCGCATCAGCGACATGCGCGATGCCGCCGAGATCCTGCGCGGCCGCAAGGTGGCCAAGGGCGTGCGCTGCATCATCCTGCCCTCCACCCCCGCCGTGTGGAAGCAGTGCCTCAAGGAAGGCCTGATGGAAGTCTTCATGGATGCCGGCTGCATCGTGGGCCCCTGCACCTGCGGTCCCTGCCTGGGCGGCCATATGGGCATCCTGGGCGACGGCGAACGCGCCGTGGCCACCACCAACCGCAACTTCCGCGGCCGTATGGGCAGCCTGGATTCCGAAGTCTACCTGTCCAGCCCCGTGGTGGCGGCCGCCAGTGCCGTGGCGGGCTGCATCGCCGGCCCTGACCAGCTCTAAGCCGTTTTTTCAGAAAGGATCACGTCATGAATTACAAAGGTACGGCCCACAAGGTGGGCGAACATATCGATACCGACGCCATCATCCCGGCCCGCTTCCTGGTGACCTCTGACGCCAAGGAACTGGGCGCCAACTGCATGGCCGGTCTGGAACCTGACTGGGTCAAGCGCGTGAAGCCCGGCGACATCATGGTGGCCGGCCGCAACTTCGGCTGCGGCTCCTCCCGCGAGCACGCCCCCATCGCCATCCTGGGCGCGGGCATGCCCGTGGTCATCGGCCACAGCTTTGCCCGCATCTTCTACCGCAACGCCTTCAACATGGGCCTGCTGCTCATGGAAGTGGGCGACGACGTGGACAAGATCAATGACGGCGACGAGCTGGAAGTGGATGCCGCCACCGGTGTCATCCGCGACCTGACCAATGGCGCCGAGATCCAGTGCCCGCCCCTGCCGGCCTCCATGGCCGCCATCCTGGCCAAGGGCGGCCTGGTCAACTATGTGAAGGAACGTCTGGCCGCCAAGGGCTAGGCGGACAGCTGCTGGCTGAGGGGGAGAGGGGCCCCTTTTGGAAAAGGGGCCCCTCTCCCCCTCAAACTCCCCCTCTCCTCCCGAAAACTTTTGTTCCGGTCGATAACGGGGCAGGGCAGGACGGTGATCGTGCCCTGAGTACCTGTCCCCCGGTGGTTTTGGGAGAGCGTGCCGTGGAGGCAGGGCAAGAGCGGAGGCTGCGGAAGGCGTGCCCTTCGCGGCTTTCTGGGGAGCAAGGACAGTTTTTGCACACAAGCGCAGTGCTGCGGCGCTGCATGAGGATATCAAGATGAAAAAGACCATTTGTCTGTTGCCGGGTGACGGCATCGGTCCCGAGATCGTGGCCCAGGGCGTGGCCGTCCTGGAAGCTGTGGCCAAAAAGTTCGGCCATGAATTCGACTTCGTGCCCGCCCTCATCGGCGGCGCGGCCATCGACGCCACCGGCGAGCCGCTGCCCGCCGCCACGGTGGAAGCCTGCCAGAAGGCCGACGCCGTGTATCTGGGCGCCGTGGGCGGCCCCAAGTGGGACAATATCGAGCCTGCCCGCCGTCCTGAAAAGGGTCTGCTGGGCATCCGCAAGGCCCTGGGCCTGTTCGCCAACCTGCGTCCCGCCCTGCTGCTGCCCGAACTGGCCGGCGCCTGCCTGCTGCGTTCCGACATCGCGGCCCGCGGTCTGGACCTCATCGTGGTGCGCGAGCTGACCGGTGACATCTACTTCGGCGAGCCCCGCGCCATCGAAGAACGTAACGGCCTGCGCGTGGGCTACAACACCATGATCTACGACGAGAACGAGATCCGCCGCATCGCCAAGGTGGCCTTCGAGACCGCCCGCCAGCGTCGCAAGAAGGTCTGCTCCGTGGAAAAGAGCAACGTGCTGGAGACCTCCCGCCTCTGGAAGGCCGTGGTGCAGGAAGTGCACGCCGACTACCCCGACGTGGAACTGAGCCACATGTACGTGGACAACGCCGCCATGCAGCTGGTGCGCGATCCTTCGCAGTTCGACGTCATCCTCACCGGCAACATCTTTGGTGACATCCTCTCCGACGAGGCCTCCGTCATCACCGGTTCGCTGGGCATGCTGCCTTCCGCCTCCATGGGCGCCCAGGCTCCGGCCCTGTTCGAGCCCATCCACGGTTCCGCGCCCGACATCGCCGGTCAGGACAAGGCCAATCCTCTGGCCACCATCCTGTCCGCCGGCATGATGCTGCGTCTGGCCTTCGGTCTGTCCGAAGAAGCCGACGCCGTGGAGAATGCCGTGCGCCAGACCCTGCGTGACGGTTTCCGTACCGGCGACATCATGGAAGACGGCTGCACCCTGGTGGGCTGCGCCGAGATGGGCCGTCTGGTGGCCGAACGCCTGTAGTCTCTGGTTCTGTTTTTCCGGAATGGAGCGGAGCTGCCCTGCGGGGCGGCTCCGCTTTTTGTTTTTGAGGGAAGGGGGAAAGCGTTGCTGCGGCGGTGCTCAAAAGGGAAGGCCAGGCCTCTGGTCACGACAGCGACCGATGGCGGGAAGGGAGGGGGACGGGAGAGGGGCGATGGCAGGAAACAGGCCTCTGCCACGGCAGGAAGGGAAGCGGCACGAGAAGGGGCCCAGGAGCAGCTAGGCGTCGTGCGTCCGTGAGCCAGGCGCATACGGCACGCCATGCCCCGGGATGGGGATTGCGGGGAAAGATCGGGGCGTGCAGGCCGACGGGAAGAGTCGTCGGAGACGGTCAGCAGGAGACGGGCTTGCGTGCCATGAGGACCGCCACTGCCCCTGAAAAAAACATTTGGGCAGGGAGAAGGGGAGTTTGAGGGGGAGAGGTGTCCAAAAAGATGGCCTTCTCCCCCTCGTATCTACTCCCCATGCTTTCTTTTCTGCAGCCAGGCCTGGATCTGCGGCCCGGTCATGACCAGGACCACGGCGGCGCAGATGACGGCCACGCCGCTGAAGACGGCGAATGTGGCGGGCTCGTCGAAGACGAGGATGCCCACGGTGACGGCGGTGAGCGGTTCGCCCACGCCCAGGATGGAGGCCAGGGTGGAACCGATGCGCTGGATGGCCAGGATCAGGGTCAGGTTGGAGATGACCGCGGTGATGATGGCCAGCAGCAGGCTCAGGGCCAGCTGTTCCCAGGTACCGATGATCTCGAAGGTCCCGGAGATCAGGGCATTGATAAGGGACACGCCGGTACCGAAGAACAGCACCCAGAAGGTGATGCTCAGGCCCGAGATGCTGTGGATGCGAGCCACATGCAGACCCGAGATGTAGAGAGCATTGCACAGGGCCGACGCCAGCAGCAGGCCTACGCCCAGCGGGTCAAGGCTGCCGCCGTCATCACCGCCGCCGCTGCCCAGCAAGGCCACGCCAAGGATGGCCAGCAGCACGGAACTGGCCGTGATGATGGAAAATTTTTCATGGAAGAAGATGGTCATGATGAGCATGACCATCAGCGGATACAGGAATTGCAGGGTGGCCGTGACGCCGCCCGACAGGTAGAGCAGGCCCCAGATCATGAGCAGGGCGGCCAGGGCGTAGAGCACGCTGAACAGGGCCAGCAGGCCGAGGTCGCGCGCGGGCGCGGCAAGGCGCTCCTGGCGCAGGATGAGAATGAGCCCCAGGCTTATGGAGGCGAAGAGGAAGCGGTAAAAAAGGACACAGTCCGCGGACAGGCCGCTATGCAGCAGGGGCAGACTGAACAGCGGGATGAGACCGAAAGCGGCGGAGGAAATAAGGGCAAGCACAAAACCCATGACAGCTCTCCATGACGAGGGATTTGCGGTTTTCCAAATGACTCACGATTTTCGACATTGCCCCAAAGAAAACGGGAATACAAGGGGTTGGGGCTGATCGAAGGCCAAAAAAAAGGGCGCTCGGGGCGCCCGGAAAAAAGGGAGCGGCAGAGCGCTAGTTGCCGGCATCGTCCAGGACGACCTCGGCCTCGGGGTGGCCCTGGCGCAGCGCTTCATGCATGGCGGCCGCGTCGGCAAAGGCGAAGAAGGGGCCCACCTGGTCATCCTTGTAACGCACGAAATAGGCCTGTCCGTTCTGCAGGGGGGTGCCGCTGGGGTCACTGACCACTTCCAGATCGACCTTGCCCACGCCGCGGTCGTTCATGTTGATCTGCTGGGCGGCAGCATAGGAAAGGTCGATGATGCGGCCACGCACGTAGGGGCCGCGGTCGGTCACGCAGACCATGACGCTCTTGCCGTTGCTCTTGTCGGTGACGCGCACCACGGTGCCGATGGGCAGGGTGCGGTGGGCAGCCGTGAAGGTGTACATGTCATAGCCTTCACCGCTGGCGGTCTTCTTGTTGTGGAAGTCGGCCCCGTACCAGGAGGCCATGCCGGTCATGAAGGCATCGGCGTTGCTCTGGGCACGTTTGAGCCAGACATCACGGCTGGAGGAAGCAGTCTTTGCATCGCCGGCATAGGCGGCGGACATGGGGGAGGCCAGCAGCAGACAGGCCAGCAGCAGCGCCAGCATCCCCATGGAAGAATGTGAGGTCATAGAAACTCCTTGGTTGAAGCAGGTACGCGGCGTGGTTGCCCACGCGGCGCAGGTCGTCGGACGACCCACCCCGTCAAGGCTGCACAACGGGGCTTGCCTGAAACGCCAAACAAAAAGATTGAGGCATGATGCCTGAAAAAAAGCTCTGTGTCAAACCAGGCAAATTTTGCAAGAGAAAGTCTGGAAAATTTCCTGTCCAAGATGAGTAATTAACAGTTGATATGCAGTTAGAGGATGTCCGGCATGTTTTTTGATTTTAAAAGGTGTGGTAATCTCGTCCCAT
>ERZ1673698.1223-NODE-1223-length-26857-cov-6.126707_pt1 | contig 26857 bp, 18 predicted proteins | sample MGYA00580228_ERZ1673698 | MGnify/ENA primary metagenome ERZ1673698 (study PRJEB41218, sample SAMN15661768) | gut metagenome | host: Homo sapiens | place: Canada: London | collected 2015-08-20/2019-03-30 | study: EMG produced TPA metagenomics assembly of... | reverse complement strand
TGTCCATGGCGAACAGCTGCAGCGGCACCACGTCCACCAGCGGGCTCATCAGCGTTGGGCAGGCGGGGCGCCAGAACACCACGTCAGCGTACCGTTCCACATCCGGGTCGCCCTGCTCGGCCACGGCGATGATGTACGCGCCACGAGCCTTGACCTCCTCGATACCAGAGATCACCTTGGCGTGCAACACATTGCGGCCGCGCTGCGGCGGCACGATGAACACCACGGGCTCACCCTCGTCCACCAGCGCGATCGGTCCATGCTTGAGCTCGCCGGCCGCGAAGCCCTCGGTGAACGTGTAGGCGATCTCCTTGAGCTTCAGTGCACCCTCAAGCGCCACCGGGTAGCCCACGTGACGGCCGAGGAACAAGAAGGAGTTGGCGTTCACCATGCGCTCGGCGGCCGCCTGGATGGTCTTGGGCTGGGTGTCGAGCACCCACTGAATCTTGCGCGGCATGTCTTTCAGGGAGTCAAGCACCTGATGAATCTCATCGCGGAACATCGCGCCCTTGACCTGCGCCAGATACAGGCCCAGCAGGTAGGCGGCGGTGATCTGCGCCACAAACGCCTTGGTGGATGCCACGGCAACTTCCGGGCCGGCGTGTGTGTAGAGCACGGCGTCGGATTCGCGCGGAATGGAGGCACCCTGCGTGTTGCAGATGGCCAGCACCTTGGACCCCTGTTCGCGCGCGTGGCGCAGGGCCATCAGAGTATCCATGGTTTCGCCGGACTGAGAAATGGCCACCACGAGCGTACGCGGGGTCAGAATCGGGTCACGGTAACGGAATTCGTGCGCGAGTTCGATTTCCACGGGGATACGCACCCAGTGTTCGATGGCGTACTTGGCTACCTGGCCGGCGTAGCTGGCGGTGCCGCAGGCCACGACGATGATTTTGTCGATGGCCTTGAAGTCGTGTTCGTCGATACGCACTTCATCAAGGGTGATGCCGCCATTCGCATCGAAGCGGCCAAGCAGGGTGCGCTGCACTGCGGCAGGGTCTTCGTGGATCTCCTTGTCCATAAAGGAATCCCAGCCGCCCTTTTCGGCGGCCGAAGCATCCCAATCCACGGTGTAGGTCTTCGGGTTTTCGACCACGTTGCCGTCGAAATCGGTGACGATGACCTTGTCGGCGGACACGCATACGGCCTGATCCTGGTCGACTTCCATGGCGCGCTTGGTGTAGGCCACGAATGCGGCGACGTCGGAACCGAGGAAGTTCTCCCCCTCGCCAAGGCCCACGACCAGCGGCGAATCATGGCGGGCTCCGACCACGATGTCCGGCTGGCGGCAGTCGGTGGCCAGAATGGTGAACGCGCCTTCAAGCATGCGGGCCATGCGGCGCACAGCCTTGAACAGGTCTGGCTTGCCTTCGTCCGCGATAATCTTGTCCACGATCTTGCCGAGCAGCTTAGCGGCCACCTCAGTGTCGGTGGCAGAGGCGAATCGGTAGCCTTCGGCTTGCAGGTCGAGACGCAGCTGAGAGGCGTTTTCGATGATGCCGTTATGGATGATGGCCACCTTGCCGTCCATGCTGGTGTGCGGGTGGGCGTTCACGTCGCTCGGCTCGCCATTGGTGGCCCAGCGCGTGTGGCCGATGCCCACCGTGGCAAGCGGCATCGGCTTACGCTCGATGTCTTCGACCAGGTTCTTCAAACGGCCGGCCTTCTTGCGCACGACCACCTTATCCATGCCGGGCGCGGTCAGCGCCACACCGGCCGAGTCAGAGCCTCGGTATTCCAGACGTTCCAGGCCTTGCAGGCAGACCTCCAAAGGCTTGCCGCATGCCGTTTCAATATTTCCCGCGTATCCAACGATTCCACACATGGCTCACCAGCCTAGCGGACGATTATTGCGCAAAGCGAATCCAACCCGCCGCCTTTGCAGGATTGGAACATGCCCCTTCGTGAAAAGCGTACGCTGAGTTCATCAGCGTACGCTTTTGGAGCTGCAACAACGAGCCTTCCTACAGCACGTGCTGTAGGAAGTCCTTAAACCTCGGCTCGGTGGGGTGGTCGATGATGTCGGGGCCGCCCTTTTCTACGACTACGCCGCCGTCCATGAACACGATCTGGTCGGCGACTTCGCGGGCGAAGCCGATTTCGTGGGTCACGCACACCATGGTCATGCCTTCCTTGGCCAAGGAACGCATGACGTTGAGCACTTCGCCCACCAGTTCGGGGTCAAGGGCGGAGGTCGGCTCATCGAAGAGCATGATCTCCGGCTTCATGGCCAGAGCACGGGCAATGGCCACGCGCTGCTGCTGACCACCCGACAGCTGGGAGGGGTAATAGTCCGTGCGATCGCCCAGACCGACGCGCTGAAGCTCGGCCACGGCCAGGTCACGGGCGGCTTTCTTGGACTGGTGCTGCACGTGGATCGGGGCTTCCATCACGTTTTCCAGCGCGGTCATGTGCGGGAACAGGTTGAAGCGCTGGAACACCATGCCGAGGCGAGAGCGCTGTGCGGCGATCTCCTTATCGTCCAGGGTCTGCAGCATGTCCTGGCCGTTTTTGGTCACGTGCTTGTAGCCGATGAGTTCGCCGTCCACCTCGATGGAACCGCCGGTCAGGGTTTCCAGCTGGTTGATCAGACGCAGGAACGTGGACTTGCCGGAACCGGAGGGCCCCAGAATCACGGTCACAGTACCGGGCATAACGGTTAGATCGATGCCCTTGAGCACATGCAGCGGCCCAAACGCCTTGTGCACCTGCACGGCCTTGACAGCAGGAATCACGGAACCGTCAGCCGCCTTGCGCACGACCGGGGCAACACTGGTGATGTCATTCGTAGTCATAATCGCGCTCCCGCCTTATGCATTCAATCCGACAAATGTGGTCTGGTTGAGCTTGTCCACGTCATCCTTCGGTTCACCGTCGGTCTTACCCGGCAATGGCGTCTGCTTGCCCTTGGTGCCCACCGGTCGGGCATCGAAGCCCTTGCCGAAGTGCGCCTCGAGGCGGGACTGCACAACCATCAGAATGGAGGTGATCAGCAGGTACCAGAAGCAGGCCACGAGAAGCAGCGGAATCGGCTTGTAGATACGGTTGGCGATGGCGTTGGTGGCGAACTGCAGTTCGAGGGTGAACGGCACGGCGGTGACCAGCGAGGTGGTCTTCAGCATGCCGATGGTCTCGTTGCCGGTGGGCGGGATGATGATGCGCATGGCCTGCGGCAGCACGATGCGGCGCATGATGAGCGTGCGGTTCATGCCCAATGCCTTGGCCGCCTCGGTCTGGCCGGGGTCCACGGCTTCAAGGCCGGCACGCACGATTTCGGACAGGTAGGCGGCCTCGTTCAGAGCCAGACCAATCCATGCGGCGTTGAATGCGGTGACCACCACGTTGGAGTCGATGCTCCAGAACTCCACCGAGGTGAACGGAATGCCGAGGCTGATCTTGGGAATCAGCACGGCGAACAGACCCCAGAAAATGAGCTGCGTGTACACAGGCGTGCCGCGGAAGAACCAGATGAAGAACCAGCTGACGCCGCGCAGCACCGGATTGATGGATTTGCGCATGATGGCAAGAATCACCGACAGGATGATCGCCACGACCATGGAGATCACGGTGAGCTCCAAGGTATAGCGAATGCCTTCAAGCACGTTCTCGTTGAACAGGTACTTCCAGACGGTGGGCCAATCCAGTCGCGGATTGGTAATCAAGCCTTGAATGAGCATCGCGGCGAGCAGTACCACGATCACTGCGGCCACAATCGGGCCGGGGCGCTTGACCGGCAACGCCTTGATGCGGTTGGGGATGTTCAGCCCCTCACCGTCGACTTCTTTCTTCGCCATAATCTGGTTCCTTGGATGTGTTAGGCAGCCTGAACTGCAAGTTGCAACTAGCGTTGAACCTTAGTGCACGAATGGGGCGACTGTGTTACAAACAGTGCGCCCCATTCGAATTTTCTCGACAGCCTGTCGACTATTCGACGGCCGGGTTGATTTCGGCCTTGTCCAGTGCGCCGGATTCGACGCCCCAGTGCTGGAGAATCTTAGTGTAGGTGCCGTCGTCCATGAGCTTTTGCATGGCCTTCTGCACGGCTTCGGCGGTCTGGGAATCGCCCTTCTTGATGGCGATGGCGTTCGGCACTTCATCGAAGTCCTTGCCGAGCTGTTCCAGCTGACCATCGGTCTGGGCGATGGCGTAGCCGACAACCGGGGAATCGGCGAAGAAGACGTCGGCCTTGCCGGTCACCACAGCGGTGGTGGCGTCGGTCTGCTGCTTGGAGGACTGGATGGTGATGTCTTTCTTGCCGTCCGCCTTGCACTGCTTGGCGGTCTTGTTGATGGCCTCTTCCTCGACGGTGCCGGTCTCGACGGCAACGTTCAGACCGCACAGGTCGTTCTCATCGACGTTCTTGGGGTTGCCTGCGGCCACTGCATAGCCCATGCCTGCGGTGAAGTAGGAGACGAAGTCGACGGATTCCATGCGATCCTTGGTGATGGTGAAGGCGGCGATGCCCAGATCGTACTTGGAGCCGATGGCCGGAATGATCGTATCGAAGTTGGAGGAGACGATTTCGGTATCGAGACCGAAGATGTTGCCCATGGCGCGGGCAAGATCCATGTCGTAGCCGATCTGGGTCTTGCCGTCGGCGTCGAGGAATTCGGCCGGGGCGTAGGAGGGGTTGGTGCCGATGGTGAGCTTGCCGTCCTTGGTCACGGATTCAGGCAGCAGTGCGGCGATTGCATCGTCCTTCTTCACGGAGCTCACGTCGTAGCTGGTGATGGTGACCGACTTGGAGGAACCGCCCTTATCGGAACCGGAGTCACCCGCCTTGTCGGAGGTGCCGCAAGCCGCGGCGGAGAACAGCATGGCCACGCTCAAGGCGGCGGCCGCAATGGTCTTCAGCTTGTTGAACTGCATGATCTCTCTCTCTTCTTCCCTGTGGAGCCGCCCTATAGCGACTATCAACAATCAGGTATAAATATACATTATAGCGTATACATATACAAATGCTCCCGCTGGGAGGCCGCCGCATAAGAATACAACTGCTGGTGGCTGTTATGCTACAGACCACCCTCAGTCGCCTTCGGCGACAGCTCCCGCCAGCGGGAACGAACAGGGACACCTGGCAATCAGGCGGCGTCGGCCGGGTTGATCTCAGCCTTGTCGATGGCACCGGAACCAACACCCCAAGTGTCGAGGATCTTCTTGTAGGTGCCGTCGTCCATCAGCTTCTGGATGGCCTTCTGCACGGCTTCGGCGGTCTTGGTATCGCCCTTCTTGATGGCCACGGCCTCGGGCACCCCGCCGGCGTCTTCACCGAGCGTCTCCAAGGTGTCGCCGGTCTGCTTGATGGCGTAGGCGGACACCGTGGAATCGGCGTAGAAGATGGAGGCCTTGCCGGAAGCCACGGCGGTGGTCACATCGGTCTGCAGCTTGGAGGACTGGATGTCGATGGCATCCTTGCCGTCCGCCTTGCACTGCTCGTTGGCCTTGTTGACTTCCTCTTCCTGGGTGGTACCGGTCTGCACAGCCACCTTCACGCCGCACAGGTTCGAGGAGTCGACCTTGTTCGGGTTGCCCTTCTGCACCACGAACGTGGAACCGGCCTTGAAGTAGGTGACGAAGTCGACGGCCTCCATGCGTTCCTTGGTCACGGTGAAGGAGGAGATGCCGATGTCGTACTTGGAGCCGACGGACGGGATAATCGAATCGAACGTGGAGGAGACGGTGTTTTCCTTCAGTCCGAACACTGCGGCCAGCGCCTTGGACAGGTCGACGTCGAAGCCGACCGGGGTCTTGCCGTCCTCGGCCAGGAACTCGGCCGGGGCATAGGAAGTATCGGTGCCGACGGTCAGCGTGCCGTCGCCGGCCACGGAATCGGGCAGCAGTGCGGCGATCTCGTCGTCCTTCTGTATGCTGCTGGTGTCGAAGCCTTGAATCGAAGTGCTGGACGAGTCCTTGGATGAATCGCCGCTCTTGGATGCGGTGTCGGTGCCGTCAGTCGTGCCACAGGCCGCCACGGCGATCAGCATGGCCGCGCTCAGGGCGGCGGCCGCAGCGGATTGTATTCCCTTGCTTAGAGACATTGGATTTCCTCTCTCCGGATAGTCAGCTGGGCGGGTATGTTTCCCAGATGGTTCCAGAGCGTAGGAGTGCAATGCTACGGAAGCGTTAATCGTGGGCGAAATGGCCCACAACGTGGACATCCTACTCTTGGCTCCCCTCCGGAGGGGAGCCAAGGGGCGGGACTAGTGGCGCATGTTGGCGTAGCGCATGGCGCGTAGGGCTTCACGCTTGTCCTGCTCTTCGCGCAGGGCCTGGCGTTTGTCGAATTCCTTCTTGCCTCGGGCCAGTGCGATCTCCGCCTTGACGCGACCGTCCTTGAAGTACAGGCTCAGCGGCACAATCGTGTATCCCTTGGCCTCGATGCCGCGGGCGAGCTTGGTGATCTGCAATCGGTGCAGCAGCAACTTGCGCTTGCGCTTGGGCGCATGGTTGTTCCATGTGCCGTTCAGGTATTCGGGGATGTTCGCGCCCTCCAGCCACATCTCGCCGCGGCGGTCGATGGAGATGAACGCCTCGGACAGCGATGCGCGGCCTTCGCGCAACGACTTGACCTCGGTGCCGGTCAGGGCCAGCCCTGCCTCGTACTTGTCTTCGATGGCATAGTCATGCCGGGCCTTCTTGTTCTGGACGATGAGTTTCTCACCGGTTTCCTTGGGCATGTCTCCTCCTTTCGTGGGCAATAACTCGTGAGTAGCAACTCGTGGGTAGCAACTCGTGGGTAGCAACGCAACATCCGACGATATCACGGACCGGCCTCGAATACGAAAAAGGGTTCCTCTTCAAGAGGAACCCTTCAACCGCATATATCGGCCGAACCAACCGGTCAGTGGACGAACCAGTACTGACCCAAATTGGTCAAGGTGCGGTTGTGCATGTTCCACGGACCACCCCAGTTCATTTCGGAGATCTGGAATGTGCCGTCGCCATACACGGCTTCGACTACGGCAACATGGCCATAGGTACCGTCGGCACCATCCTGACCAGGCAGGAAGGAGAGCGCCGCACCGACCTGAGGGTTGTGGTCCACGCGCAAGCCGTACGAGGGGGCGTTGCGCCACCAGTCGCCGCCATTGCCGAGATAGGACGGCGTGCCAATGCCCATCTGCCTACGGCGTTCATACGCCCAATACGTGCACTGGCCGGCGGCATAGGCGTTGCCGTAATCACCGTTCGACGTGCCTTGGCCGCCGCTGCTACTGCCGCCACCGCCGGGAACCGTCGGAGTGGGGGGCGGCGTCGGTGTGGGAGCGGGAGTAGGAGTCACCGGAGTAGACGGCGTACCGCCCTGGTTACCGGTATCCACCCGGTTGGCGGCGTCCTGCTGTTCCTTCTGGTACTGACGATTGTAGGAATCGACCTGGGAAGCGATCAGTACGGTCTGGGCCGCCTGCTTGGCGGATTGGGAATCCAGACTGTCGATCATGGAAGACAGTTCGTCACGTCTTGCTTCGCCTTCCTGGCGCAGCTTATCCAAAGCGTCACGTTCGCTTTGCGCGGTTTCGGCGGCGGTCTGTGCGGAAGCGGCCTTCTCATCGGCCTGGGTCTTGAGCACAGCGATCTGCTTTTCGATGGCCGCCAAGCGCTCGCCACGATTCTTCGACGTGCTCAGTGAGGTCGCGGCGGAGGAAGCCGCATTCGCCTCGTTGCGGGACAACGCGTCCCGGGACTGCATGGAATTGACGAAGTCCTGTGTGCTGGTGGCACCCGTCACCACGCTCATCACGTCGGAAGCATTCGAGCCGTGCATCTCGTCACGGGCCAGCTGGGCCACGGCGGCGTGCGCGTCATCGTAGTCCCTGCCGGTCTGCTTGATCTGCTCCTCAAGCGTCTCCTTGTCTTTCTGCGCGGCGGAAAGACGTTTGGATGCGGCATCGGCCTCGTCCTGAGCGGTGGCGGCATCCTCGTTGGCCTGTGTGACCTTGGCCTGCGCGGCGACAATCTTGTTGTTGGTCAGATCGTCCAGCTCAAGTACCTTATTCGCCAGGTCCTGGCTGGCACCGGCCAGCTGCTGCTTGAGTTCGGCCTCGCGCTGTACCGACGCGGCGTGCTGGTTCTGCGCATTGATCAGGTCGGAATAGGTGTCTGCCTGGGCAGGCTGTGCCGAGCTGAACGCCAGACCTCCCACACAGGCTGCGGCGGCCACCAATGCCGCCAGTGCGGGCTTGATCACACGTACGTTCGTCATATGTGAATAGTCCTTTCGCTCACTTAAGCCAATACCATAACATGCGAACCTGAGAGGCTCGCACACGATGTCATCACATTTCTCGCGGGTAAGCCGGTCGCGTTACGCCCTCAAATAACGCCGCAACGAGATGGTTGAAGCGATGATGGACAGCAGTATCGCGCCCACAACCAGGAACGGCGATATCACCAGTACCGTGAGCTGATTCACATAAGGAATCCATGTAACGGATTTCGCCAGCCAGCCGGTGACGAACACGTTGACGATAGCCGAAAGCATCAGGCACGAGAGCACCGAGCCGATCAGCGAGGCGATGGCGCCCTCCAGAATGAACGGCAGACGAATCGTCCAGTTCGAGGCACCCACGTACCTCATGATTTCGGTTTCGGTTCGTCTGGATGCGGCGGACATACGAATGGTGGTTCCGGTCAGCAGGATGGCGACCACCACCATCACGCCGGCGAGCACAGCCGTAACCGCCGTGGCTCGGTTGAGCACGGCGAACACCGGGTCGAAGATCTGGCGCTGATCGGTGACGTCTTCCACACCCTCCTTGCCAGAGAGCACTTCGGAGACCACCTGATATTTGGTGGGGTCCTTAAGCTTGAGCCAGAGGGAGTCCTGCATATCGTCCGCGGTCAGCGTACGGCCTTGGAATTCACCGTTCGGGTACTGCTTGGTGAAGGTGTTGTCGTAGAAATCCTGCTTGCTGACATAGTCGATGTTGGAGACCACGTCGTTGAGTTCGTCGCGAATGGTTTTCTGCAGTGCCGTGATCTCATTGGCTGAGGGCGATTTGCCGGAAGCGCAGTTCGCGGATTGGCTGGTGCCGTCGGGGCATAGCCACACCACGACCTCGACCTTGTCGTACCAGTCGCCCTTGGCTTTGGTGATCTGCGCCTGAGTAAGCACCGAAGCGCCGATGAACAGGAATGAGATGAAGGTGACCAGCGTCAGCGACAGCAGCATCGACAGGTTACGGGTGAGGTTGGCCCACGTTTCGGACAGAATGAATCGTGCTCGCATATGATCCCCCTTACTCCTTCGCGCCCTCAGCGGGTTGATCGTCGGATGTTTGGTCTGCGGCGGACTGCTCGCCGACAGGCGGTACGGGCGGTTCCGGCGGGGCCGGCGGCTCGGGCGGTTCCGGCGGGGCCGGCGGCTCGGCGGCGGATGACACGGACGTATCGGCAACCGCGGCGGTCTCGCCGGACTCGTCATTGAACGGGTCGAACGCCTGGGTGCTTTCCAGGGCGGCGGCCTGCTCGTCCAACGGGATGCCCTTGCCCCAGGTCAGCGTGTCTTCCAGCGGCGCGAACGTCTCGCCATAGCGGCCGGTGCGGCCGGAATGCACGGAGTTGGCCAGACGGGCGATGCCTTCGGACGGCTCGTCACTGCCCTCGATGGCCTTGGTCGCCGCCGCCAGCACATGATGGGCGGCGTCGGACTTGGCTTCGACTTCGGCATCCGGGAAGAACAGGGCGGAATCATAGGAGCCATGAGCCTCGTCACGCACGATCTTGCCGTTGTGCAGTTCGACCACGCGCTTGCGCATCGAGTTGACGATCTCTTCGTTATGCGTGGCCATGACGATGGTGGTGCCGGTGCGGTTGATGGCGTCCAGCACTTCCATGATGCCCAGCGAAGTGGTCGGGTCGAGGTTGCCGGTGGGCTCGTCGGCCAGCAGAATCTGCGGGTGGTTCACGTAGGCGCGGGCGATGGCCACACGCTGCTGCTCGCCACCGGAGAGCTCATGCGGGTAGTTCTTTTCCTTGCCGGTGAGCCCCACGGTATCCAGCACCTTGGGCACCAACGATTTGATGGTGGACCGCCGTGTGCCGATCACCTCAAGGGCGAACGCCACGTTCTCCCACACGGTTTTGTTATTGAGCAGCTTGTAATCCTGGAACACGAAGCCCAGCGAACGGCGGTACTGCGGCACTTGACGGTTGGTGATGCGCCGCAGATCGTTGCCGGCCACGCGAATCTCGCCGTTGGTGGCCTCTTCCTCGCGCAACAGCAGGCTCAAGAGCGTGGTCTTGCCGGAGCCGGACGCACCCACAAGGAACACGAAATCACCGCGTTCGATATCGAGGTTGATGTCGTCAAGCGCCGGTCGGGTGCCTTTGGGATAGATCTTGGACACATTGTCCAGTGAGATCAGCGCCATAATGCTGCTTACTCCTCGGTTTCGGCGGCGCGGCGCTGTTCGTGGCGCCAGCGGATGCCGGCCTCGATGAACGCGTTGATGTCGCCGTCGAACACGGCCTGGGTCTGGCTGGTTTCGTAGCCGGTGCGCAAATCCTTGACCATCTGGTAGGGGTGCAGCACGTAGGAGCGCATCTGATCGCCCCAGCTGGCCTTGATGTCTCCGGCGAGCTCCTTCTTCTTCTTGGCCTCCTCCTCGTGGCGCAGCACGAGCAGTCGGGACTGGAGCACGGCCATGGCGGAGGCGCGGTTCTGAATCTGCGAACGCTCATCCTGCATGGTCACCACGATGCCGGTGGGAAGGTGGGTGATGCGCACGGCCGAGTACGTGGTGTTCACGCCCTGGCCGCCGGGGCCGGAGGAGCAGTAGGTGTCCACGCGGATGTCCGTATCCGGAATGTCGATGTGATCGGTGGCCTCGACCAGCGGCACCACTTCCACGGCGGCGAAGCTGGTCTGGCGGCGACCCTGGTTGTCGAACGGGGAGATGCGCACCAGACGGTGGGTGCCGCCTTCCACGGACAGTCGGCCGTAAGCGTAGGGGGCGTCCACCTGGAAGGTGGCGGACTTGATGCCCGCCTCTTCGGCGTAGGAGGTGTCCATGACCTTGGCCTTGAAGCCGTTACGCTCGCAGTAGCGCAGGTACATGCGCAGCAGCATCTGCGCGAAGTCGGCCGCGTCGACGCCGCCGGCACCGGAGCGGATGGTCACCACGGCGGAACGTTCGTCATATTCGCCGTCAAGCAGGGTCTGAATCTCCATCTGGTCGAGATCCTTCTGGATCTCGCCGATTTCGCTTTGCGCCTCGTCCAGAGAGTCCTGATCGCCCTCCTCGTGGCCGAGTTCGACGAGCGTTTCCACATCGTCGATGCGCTGGGAGGCGGAGTTCAGACGCTTCAGCTGCGATTCCGCGGCGGACAGCCGGCTGGTGATCTTCTGGGCGTTTTCCGGGTCATCCCACAGGCCCGGGGCCGCGGCCTGCGTTTCGAGATCCTTGATATCGGCCTTGAGTCGGTCGACGCCCAGCGCCTTGGCGATGGATTCGTATTTGGCGCGGGCTTCGCCGATCGCCTGGGTAAAGTCAAATTCTGCCATCGTGGTTTACCTTACTGTTGATTCTTTGAGATTCCTTGGGAAGTCACGTCCTTGTTGACAGCCTTCGCACATTCCTCTGGCGTTGGCGGGCATTGCCGCGCCACACGCGCATCCGCCTGCAATCCATGCTGTCAGAAGGTTCCGGGCCTGCCTTGCCGATAACCGGCCGGGCGACCTCACGAATCCCTCGCATCAGACGTGTTCAACTGCGGGCACGAATATGCGAAGGCAACGTCAAAGCCCCGCGTAAATCGCCGGGATGACCAGGGAGCCGAGCATGGCCACAGCTATGACCACGCACACCACACGCACGATGGTGCGGCGGCGGTTCTCACGCTGCTGTCGGCTGTCCTGATAGTTACTCACGAGACCAATAGTGTACTCACCGCTTACGACCGCAGGACTTGCCGCCGACGCCCGCCCTGCCGGTGGACCCCCACGGCCCTTTCCCTTGCGCTTTCAGCGCCGCCAGATGGTGTTTCATGGCCACCAGCATGATGTGCGAATCCTCAAGGCCCAGGTGGCGTTCGTTGTGGGCGGAATCAAGCGCGCCCTGACGTTTGGCGTAGGCGTCGAGCGTGTTGTCTCCGTAAGGATGCTCGTTGGTGGGTACCGCGCCGGGGTCCCACTGCCGGCTCATCGGCAGGGTATCGATGATGGTGATGCGCCCGGCGCGGTAGCTTTCCGCGTATCCGGCGACGTTCAGCATGAACCAGCTATGTTCGAAGGTGGCGTTATGCGCCACGTACGGCTGCTGGGTAAGCCGCGCGAGCAGGCCGGCCTGGGCTTGGGGCCATTCGTCGAAGAGTCGGTACCCGGCCTCGCTGCTGCGGCCGCGTACATCGATGCCGGTGAGTTTGGCGATGAGGGCGTTGCCGAGCGCCGCGTTTTCCGGCGGCACGCCAAAAGCGAGGCGGGACTGGCCGTAGGCGTCGCCGGCGGCGTAATAGCCCTGCTCATAGGCGTATGTCTCGGGTTCGCCGGCCGGGCGCGGACTGGCCATGTTCATGAACTCGAAGCCGACGTCGATGATGTAGTCACGTGCCGGATCGATGCCGGTGGTTTCGATGTCGATGCCCATCACCGCATCCACGTCGCGGCCGGGCAGGTAGGCGTCGCGCCAGTCGGGCTTGGGATGGTGTCCGGTAGCGTTGCCAGACGCGGCGGCACCACCCGGCAGAGCGGCACCACCCGGCGAAGTCGCGCCGGAGAGATTGGCGCGGGCCATCGCCGCATCGCCCGCCCGCTTCTGGAAGCGCTGGGCCTTACGCCGTTCGGCGCGTGCGTCAAGAATCGCTGCCGTACGATCTTGGACATCGTCCAAGGCGACTGTTGTGGGGAACTTGACATCGCTGTTTTCGGCGGCAGTGTTTCCGGCAGATGTGCCACCGGCTTCGCCGCTCAGATCCAGCATGCCTTGGTCATCGTTCGACGGGCCGCTGCCGGAGTACGGCTTGAGCACGGCAATGGTGGCCCTCCCCCGCCGTTCGCGACTGACCGCCCATAGGTGTTGCTGTTCGCCCAGATGCAACAGCGTGTTGATGTTGTCGTTGAGCCGACGATTGGCGTAGGCGAGCGCGCGAGGCAGACGATAGGAGCCGATGAACCGGTCGAAATCGGTCATGAATGCGCTGTTGCATTGGGCGATGATCGATTCCAGACGCTCGCGTGTGGCGTAGTCGGCCTTCAATGCGTCGTGGATGGACTGTGGGGTGGATTCCGGTATTGTGCCGACGCCATGCGCCAGGTCCAGAGAACGCACCCAGTCCCAGTCGATGGTGGTGCCATCGGCGTCCTTGGGCATGGACGCCGCCCATTGGGGAATGTCTCCCTTGGCGGCGTCGAACCATGCACGGTCGGTCATAGTGCGAAACCGAGCTCTTCAGCGGCCTCGGTGGGCACCGGGTCTTCGCACCAGTAGTCCTCGAGGTTCTCGTTGGTGGTCAGCGAACGGATTTCGGCGCGATCGATATACAACTCGCCGCTCAAATGATCGGTTTCGTGCTGGAAGATGCGTGCGGGCCAGCCGTGCAGCGGCTCGCTGTGGTGTTTGCCGTCTTCATCATCCCATTCGGCGGTGATGTCGAGCCAACGCTTGCGCACAGCTTGGTATCCGTCGAAGCTCAGGCAGCCCTCGTAGAACGAGGCGGTTTTGTCGCTGGTGGGTTTGTAGCTCGGGTTGATGATCACGTGGAAGGGGAATTCCGCGATTTCGCGCGGATCATCCTCGTCGTCGCGCACGTGGTCTTCGACCACGGCGAGCGCGAGCCCCAAGCCGATCTGGGTGGCGGCGAGCCCCACGCCGGGTGCCTCCAGCATGGTGGTGTGCATCGTATCGATGAGTTTGGCGAGCGTACGCTTGGAAAGCTGGCCATTATAGGCCACTGTCCGTTGGCGCAACACCGGTTCGCCGGCCTGCACGATGGGCAGGAGCTTCTCCTTGCCGCCGGTTTTGATGAGTTGTTCGACATCACGGTTGAGTTCGAGGTCGACTTTGGCGTTCTTTCCAAACATTGTTTTTTTCCTTAGGGAAGGGTGCTACAGCGCGAGTTCTTCGGCGACGATCTTGGCGAGGCGGGTGCAGACTTCGTCGGCGTAGGCTTGGGTGGCGGCCTCGGCCATCACGCGCACGAGCGGTTCGGTGCCGGAGGGGCGCAGCAGCACACGGCCGGTGTCTCCCAGCAGTTCCTCCTCACGGGCCACGGCATCCTGGATGCGCTTGTTGGTGGAGGCGGCCTTCTTGTCCACGTTCGGCACGTTGATGAGGGTCTGCGGCAGCTGCGGGAAGTCGGCGGCGAGCTCCTTCAGGCTCTTGCCGGACTTGACGACCTCGTTGCACAGGGTCAGTGCGGTCAGGGTGCCGTCGCCGGTGGTGGCGAATTCGCGGTTGATCACGTGGCCGGACTGCTCGCCGCCGAGCGAGTAATCGCCCTTGAGCATTTCCTCAAGCACGTAACGATCGCCCACGGCGGTTTCCACGGTCTTGATGCCCATATCTTTCAGGGCGAGCTTCAGACCGAGGTTGCTCATCACGGTGACCACGAGGGTGTCGTGGTTGAGCTTGCCTTCGCGCTGCTTGGCGCGGGCCAGAATGCCCATGATCTGGTCGCCGTTGATCATGTTGCCGTCTTCGTCCACGGCGAGACAACGGTCGGCGTCGCCGTCGAAGGCCACGCCCATCACGGCATCGGTGGCCTTGACCATGGCCTGCAGCTGCTCGGGGTGGGTGGAACCGGCGTTCTTGTTGATGTTGTAGCCGTCCGGCGAGGCGTTGATCACGATTACATCCGCACCGGCACGGCGCAGGGCTTCGGGAGCCACCACGGAAGTGGCGCCGTTGGCGCAGTCGGCCACGATCTTCAGTCCCTTGAGCGGCTTGGGCTGGGTTTTGTCATCGTTCAGCGGAGCGATGGTGGCCACCAGATGATCGATGTACAGGTTGGTGGCAGTGGTCTGGTCGTGGCTCACGCGGCCCACGCCGGCACCGGTCGGGCGGTCCCAGTCCTGGCCGAGCACGGCCTCGATGTCGTCTTCCTTCTGGTCGGGCAGCTTGAAGCCGCCGCGTGCGAAGAACTTGATGCCGTTGTCGGGCATCGGGTTGTGGGAGGCGGAGATCACGGCACCCATCTCAACGTTGAGCACGCTGGTCAGGAACGCGATGCCCGGGGTCGGGATGATGCCTGCGTCGATCACGTCGAATCCGCCGGCGGCCATGCCCGCAGACAGGGCGGAAGCCAGAAAATCGCCGGACACACGGGTGTCACGACCCACGAGCGCGCGGCGGCGCCCCTCAGGCTGATCGTCTTGGGTGCCGGCGTCGCCGAGCACACGCACGGCGGCATCGCCCAAATCCAACGCCAGACGTGCGGTCAAATCCCTATTGGCCAGTCCTCGAACACCATCGGTTCCAAACATCTTCGGCATATGAAGTTCCACTCCTTGTATCGCGTTACCCGCACCATCGTAGTCGTTGTGCTCCACCCTAGGACCCGACTCGGCAAAAAACCGCCACGGAATCTGCTCCAGAACCGGAAATCAGCATTCAACAGCCGCAATGGCATCACCCACAAACCCGCATATTCATCTTGTTCGGCGGATGAATGATGAGATACATTCGTTAGCGGGCATGCCGGGCGGACCGATGCACTCCGGCACGGGAACGAAGCCATCGCACTAGTAAGAACGGGCCGGCAAACGCGCCTGTAAACAATACAGCGGCAAATACGACGAACGGAACTACCCAGCGTACATCGATAACCGGCAAAGCAACACCAAACAGAACGACGGCGAGGAACACGCTGAGCCATGCGATGAACATGCCCAACGGCATCTCCTCTACCGGGGTGGTCTCGGCCATGAATGCAACGATCTATTACTCCGATGTTGTGGTCAGTATGTGCGGCAGTTGCTCGTCGCGGTTGAGGAAAGAACGCGTTTGGCAGCGAAGTAGCGTATGCCGACCTTCCTCAGTGCGGGCGTATACCATGGTGCAATGCGTCAGGCAGCGGTCCAACTGCCGGCTCAGTATCTCGGCGTCCTGCTGGCGGCGGGCAAATACGGACGGGCAGGGGAAGCTCACGCAGTAAGCGCGCACGCCCCATTCCTTACCGATGATGACATATCGCGGATTGTTGATGGGCGCGAGTAGCTCCTTCATAACGCCGGCGAACAGCACCTGCTCGCGCCGCGAACCGCCAATCAGCATGACACGCAATGCCGTGAATCTGCGACGTGTCTGGCGGATCGAGGAAGTCGTTCACCGCTTCGCCTGCCGCGCTGGTTTCTAGGCGCTCAGGTTCCGCAGTCGCCAAATGCCAGACATTGGCCACCTTATCGGGGTCTGCGACCACGCTGCGGTTGACGGCCATGCTGTATGCTTCACTGCATCAGTGTAAGGCACGAATCAATAGGTTTTGAGCCCCAGATCGATGGTAAGAATGATGCCGGCGATTACGGCGGCGGCGCGCATGATGTTTGCGGGAATCTTGCGGGTGATGGACGGGGCGATGTACCCGCCGATGAAGCATCCGATGCACAGCATGATGGCGGCCGGCCAATCGACCGCGCCTTGGATGATGAATACCACTGAGGCGCTGATGTTCGCGCCTGTGCCGATCAGGGTTTTCAATGCATTGATCTTGTGGAATGGGCCGATTTTGGCGGCATCAAGCACGGCGAGAGCCAAGGTACCGGCGCCCGCGCCGAAGTAGCCGGAGTAGATGGCGACCGCCGCTACGCCCAGCCATACCCACCAGGAATCCTGACTCATGGGCTGCACGAGTTGTTCCGGCGGGCGGTGAGGTGCGGTAGGGGTGGTTGCGCGCTTGGCGGCTTCAGTGGCTTCAGTGGCTTCAGTGGCTTCAGTGGCTTCGATGTGCTTGAGTTGCGCGGTGGCATCCGCGGCGGCTTGCTTGGCCTGCATGCGGCCGCGCGGATTGATGGCGATGATCAGCGAGCTCAGCAAAATCAGCACTGGTGCGGCAAATTCAAAGACACTCGGGTCGAGTTTGAGCAACAGAAACGCACCGGCCACCCCGCCGAATGCGCCGATGACCACATACGTAATGGAGCGTACCGCTTGGCCTTTGAGTTCTTTGCGCGCACCCATCACGCCACCGATGCCCGTGCCGACCACGCCAACGGTGTTAGAAGCGTTTGCCAATACAGGCGGAATGCCGAACGCGAGCAGGGCCGGGTATGAGACCAGTGACGATGCGCCTACCGCATAGCCCACGAATCCTGCGCCGATTCCGGCCAACAGAATCAGCAGTAATGAAGTTATGGAAAAGCCCGCAATCATTCCCCGTATCCTTGTCGCTCATCGACCGGCATATTGCCGGCCTTGAGCGAGAATACGCTGTTGAGGATTGGTTGCGGGTTTTATGTTGGAATGTGGACGTAGCTTCTCGCGGAAGCGACTCCCCTCAGTCGCCTGAGGCGACAGCTCCCCTCGCGCCCGAGGGGAGCCAGAAGGAAATCAGAGCGCTTCGTTGTATTCGCGAACCTTGAGGGTGCGGTGGGAGGATGCCACGTTTTCGACGATCAGACGCTTCAGGGCATTGTCGGCGGCAATGTGCTCGTCCAGCCAGGCGTCACCGAGCTTGACCAGCGTGGCGGGATCGGCGTAGCCCGGGTACAGGCCGTTGAGCAACGCCTCGGCCATGTGATAGGTCTTGTTGGCCCAGACCCAGTCAACGGTCTCGAAGTACTTGGCGGCGAACGGCTCGGCCAGATCGGGGCGCGGGGTGGCGGAGAAGCCACGGGCCACGGCCTCGAGCTGGGAGTTGGTCAGCTCGTCGTTGTGGAGCGCCTGATCCCAAGCCCATTCCTTGGCCTCAGCGGTGGCCATGGAGGCACGGGCGCCGTAGGCGAACTCGCGGTTTTCCGTGGTCTCCTTCTTGGCGAGCTGCGCGTCCACGTCGTCGTTGGTCATCTCGTTGACGGAGGTGAGCGCTTGGACGATGGTCCACGTGAAGTTGTTGTCGATTTCGAGGCCTTCAAGACGCACGGTGCCGTCCAGCAGACCGTGTGCGTTGGCGGCGAATGCGGCGTCGCCCTCCTCACCGTAGCCCAAGTAGGCGGTGACGAGCTGGAACTGGGTGTCCGAGCCGGCTTCGGCGGCGTTGGCCAGAGTCCACAGTTCGGCGGCCACGTGGCGCAGCACATCGTCGCGGCGGGCGGGCGCCACGTAGTGGTGGGCGGTGGTGCTCATGCAGGCCAGCGCGTAACGGAAGGTGGTGGATTCGGTTTCCGTGGCCAGAAGACGCAGGGTCATGTCCACGAAGCGTTCGGCCGGGAATTCGCCGTCACGGGTCATATCCCAGAAGGCGAGCCAGGTCACGGCGCGGGCCAGGGCATCATCGAAACGATGCAGGTTGGCTTCGGCGAATGCCTGGGATTCGGCGTCGAAACGAATCTTGGTGTAGGTCAGGTCATCGTCGTTGACCAGCACGAATGCCGGGCGCGGCTTGCCGGCTGCGGCCTCGACGATGGTGGTTTCGCCATCTACATCGAGTTCGAACTGCTCGGTGCGCACGATCTTGCCGGTTGCGGCGTCTTCGTTGTAGAAGCCGACGGCCAGGCGATGCGGGCGCAGCACCGGGTGTTCGGCCGGCGCGCTCTGGGTGAGCTTCAGTTCGGCGATGGTGCCGTCCGCGTTTACGGTCAGGCCAGTGGCGATCGTGTTGATGCCGGATTCCTCCAGCCACTTGGCGCTCCAGGCCTTGAGATCGCGGCCGGAGGTCTTTTCCAGTTCGCTCAGCAGGTCGGCCAGGGTGGCGTTGGAGTAGGCGTGACGGTTCAGGTAGTTGTGGATACCTTCGAAGAACTGCGTGCGGCCCACGTAGAATGCCAGCTGCTTCAGCACGGAGGCGCCCTTGGCGTAGGTGATGCCGTCGAAGTTGACGTAGGTGTCGTTGAGGTCGTTGATCGGGGCGACGATCGGGTGGGTGGTGCTCAGCTGGTCCTGATTCAACGCCCAGCTCTTTTCGCCGGAGCTGAAGGTTGCCCAGGCGTCCTTCCATTCGGTGGCTTCGGCGGTGGCGAGGGTGGACGTGAACTCGGCGAAGGATTCGTTGAGCCACAGGTCGTTCCACCACTTCATGGTCACGTAGTCGCCGAACCACATGTGCGCAAGCTCGTGCAGCACGGTCACCACACGACGCTCGGCCAGCGCGTCGGTCACCTTGGATTCGAACACGTAGGAGTCGCGGATGGTGACCATGCCGATGTTCTCCATGGCGCCCGCGTTGTATTCGGGCACGTAGATCTGGTCGAACTTGGCGTACGGGTAGGGCACGCCCCAGGTCTTGGCGTAGAACGCGAAGCCCTTCTTGGTGATGTCGAACAGGTAGTCGACGTCCTTCGCGAAGGCCTTGGCCAACGACTGTCGGCAGTACTGGGCCATTGGCACGGTACGGCCGTCTTCGTTCAGGTATTCGGTGTGCCATTCGGCGTACGGGCCGGCGCAGATGGCGGTCAGGTAGGAGCTCATCACCGGGGTCGGCTCGAAGTCCCACAGACGGGTGCTTTCGTTCGGCTTGTCGCCGAGGGTGCCGTCGAGGGTTTCGCGCGGATCGTCCTCGATGGTGGCAACCGGCATGTTGGAGGTGACGATCCAGCTGGCGGGAGCGAGCACCCTGAAGTCGAAGGTGGCCTTCAGGTCAGGCTGGTCGAACACGGCGTAGACGCGGCGAGCGTCCGGCACCTCGAACTGGGAGTACAGGTAGATGTTGCCATCGGACGGGTCGACCGAGCGGTGCAGGCCCTCGCCAGTGTTGGAGTAACGGCACCTGGCTTCGACGGTGACCTCGTTCTTCTCCTTGAGGTCGGTCAGTTCGATGCGGTTGTCTTGGAAGGCCACGGCCGGGTCCAGGGACTTGCCGTTGAGGTCGATGGAGGTCACTTCGTCGGCGATCAGGTCGAGGAAGGTCGACGAACCAGGCTTCGCGTTGAAGCAGATGAACGACTTGGAACCGAAGTTCTTCGCGCCGACCGTCAGGTCAAGGTCGACGTGATAGTGAATCGGCGCTTCGATAACGGCCTTACGTTCTTCGGCTTCAATACGAGTGAGATTAGAACCGGGCATGACTTCAATTACTCCTTACGGTCGTCCCTGGATAATCCGGACTACTTGGTTTCTACGGTTTCGACGTCCTGGGCGATGTCAGCCACGACGGGCACGATCATCGGCTTGCGGTGCAGCTGGCGCGCAACCCAGCTGCCGAGCGTGCGGCGCATGGTCTGCTGCAGCTTGTAGGTGTCGCGCGTGCCCTGCATCATCTGGTCGTTGAGCTGTTCGACGATCTGGTGACGAACCTTGTCGAACTCGCTTTCGTCCTCGGCCACGGCATTCAGGTAGATCTTCGGGCCGGTGACGACCTCGTGATTGTCGGTGTCGACCACCACGAACGCGGAGACGAAGCCCTCGGTGCCGAGAATGCGGCGCTTTTCCAGCTCGTCATCGGTCAGCTCGCCGACGGAATCGCCATCGACGTACACGTAACCACACGGCACGGAGCCGACGACCGCGGCCCTGCCGTGGTACAGGTCGACCACATCGCCGTCTTCGGCCAAAACCACGTTCTGCGGGTCCACGCCGGTCTTGACGGCGATCAGGCCGTTGGCCACCAGATGGCGGTTTTCGCCGTGGATCGGCATGGCGCACTTGGGCTTGACGATGTTGTACATGTACAGCAGCTCGCCCTCGTTGCAGTGGCCGGACACGTGCACGGCGGCGTTGTCGCGGTTGACGACCTTGGCGCCGAGCTGCACGAGCTTGTTGATCACCTTGTAGACGCCGTGCTCATTGCCTGGAATCAGGGAGCTGGCGAGAATCACGGTGTCGAACTCGTTGATGTGGATATCGCGGTGGTTGCCGTCGGCGATGCGGCCGAGTGCGGCCATCGGTTCGCCCTGGGAGCCGGTGCACATGAAGACGAGCTTGTCGTCCTGAATGTCGTTGGCCTGCTTCAGGTCCACGACGGTGCCTTCGGGGATGTGCAGGTAGCCGAGGTCGGCGGCGATGGACATGTTGCGCACCATCGAACGGCCGACGAACACGACCTTGCGGCCGTACTTGTGGGCGGCGTCCACCACCTGCTGCACACGGTGCACGTGGGAGGAGAAGCTGGCGACGATGATTTTGCGGGTGGCCTGGGCGAACGCTTGGTCAAGGGCCGGGCCGATGGAGGTCTCGGGCTTGACGAAGCCGGGCACCTCGGCGTTGGTGGAGTCCATCATCAGCAGGTCCACGCCCTTTTCGCCGATCTTGCCGAATTCGACGAGGTCGGTGATGCGGTGGTCGAGCGGCAGCTGGTCGAGCTTGATATCGCCCGTGTCGATCAGGGAGCCGGCCGGGGTCTTGACATAGACGGCCAGGGCGTCCGGGATGGAGTGGGTGACGTTGACGAATTCGAGGTCGAAGGGACCCACCTTGAGCTTCTCACGGCCGGCAACCTCAACCTTGGTGGGGTTCTGGTGGTGTTCCTTGCACTTGGCGTCCACGAAGGCGAGGGTCAGCTTGGAGCCGATCAGCGGGATGTCCGGGCGCAGCTTGAGCAGGTAGGGCACGCCGCCGATGTGGTCCTCGTGGCCGTGGGTGAGCACCAGGGCGTCGACCTTGTCGAGACGGTTCTTGATGTAGCTGAAATCGGGCAGGATGAGATCCACGCCCGGCTGCTCCTCCTCGGGGAAGAGCACGCCGCAGTCGATGAGCAGCAGGTGACCGTTGTATTCGATCACGTTCATGTTGCGGCCGATTTCACCCAAGCCGCCGAGCGGCGTGATGCGCATGGAGCCCTTGCGGTACTTCGGCGGGGCGATCAGCACGGCATCCTGCTGGGGTGCGGTGGCCTGCCGGGTGGCGTTGATCTTACGGGACGGCGTACGGCTGTTGGATCCGTTGGCGTTGCGGCCGCGCGCGGAACCGCGACGGCGAGAATTCGTGTTCTTGCTTGTTTTCTTTTGTTCTTGTGCCATAACCTTTTTGGGATTTCTGTTGTGGTGCCTCTGCTCTGTCATGCAGGGGCGGCGGGCTGGCAACCCGTATGCAGCGTTTCGGGCTTACAGCAGTCCGGCAGCGCGCATGCCCTCTTCAGCCTTGTCAAGCTGAGTGGCGTCGGGACCGATGTTCGGCAGACGCATGGTGGTGGAGGGGATAACGCCCTTGACCTTGAGCGCAGCCTTGGCCATGACGGCCTGATAGCCGTCGCCATTCAACGCGTGGACAAGGGGGGCGAGCTGGTTGGCGAGGCGACGGGCGGTAGTGATATCGCCGCGATCGAATGCCTGGACAAGCTGCTGCATGGGGTTGGAGGCGACGTGGGCAATCACCGAAATGATGCCGACGGCACCGATGGAGAGGAACGGCAGGAACAGGCCGTCATCGCCGGAATACCAGGCGAGGCCGGTGCGCTGCTGCTTCTCCACTGCGGCTGCAAGATCGCCGGTGGCGTCCTTGACAGCCTTGACGTGTTCAAGTTCGGCCAGTCGGTCGTAGGTTCCGACCTTGACCTTCAAGCCGGTACGGCCGGGAACATCGTAGACGATGATCGGCTTTTCGGCGGATTCGTCGACAGCCTTGTAGTGGCCGACGATACCGTCCTGCGAGGGGCGGGAATAGTAAGGCATGACGACGAGCACCGCGTCGGCACCCGCTTCCTGAGTCTGTTCGACCATACGCACGGTGTGTGCGGTGTCGTTGGAGCCGGCGCCGGAAATCACCGGAACGTCGACGACCTCCTTGACGGCCCTGACCAGCTCGACCTTCTCATCCATATGGGTGACGGGCGATTCGCCGGTGGTGCCATTGACCACCAGACCATCCGCGCCATCGGCGACGAGGTATTTGGCGAGCTTCTGCGCGGCGGCGAAATCGACGCTGCCGTCGGATTTCATCGGGGTGACCATAGCCGGCAGAATGCGGCCGAAAGGTGCTGAATCAAGAAGGTGCATGTCATGCTCGCTCATAGTGTTTACCGTACTTCCCATTGTGGACTCTTATACTACGTACCTTGATTGTTGCTGAATGCGTGGCATTATGGCCGGAGCCGGTGGCAATGCCGTGATGCGCGTCCCGGCGCGCTTCCCTGCCTGAAATGCGGGGGCAACTACTGGTCGACTGCGGGTCGATTACAGGTCGAGGAAGTGGTCGAGGCCGATGGTCAGGCCAGCCGGAGCGTCGCCGGCGAGCTTGCGCACGGCAAGCAGGACGCCGGGCATGAAGCTGGTGCGGTCGAAGCTGTCGGCCCGAATGGTCAGCTGCTCGCCGGCGTTGCCGAAGAGCACTTCCTCGTGGGCGTTGAGGCCGCGCAGACGCACGGCGTGCACGTGGATGCCGTCGACCACCTGGCCGCGTGAGCCGCCATCGGTTTCGGTGGCGTCCGGCACGGGGGCGAGTCCTGCGGCCTTGCGCGCTTCGGCGATGCCGTGGGCGGTGTGGATGGCAGTGCCGGAGGGGGCGTCCACCTTGGTGGGGTGGTGCAGTTCGATGACTTCGGCGGATTCGAAGTATTTCGCGGCCTTGGTGGCAAAGTAGTCGGCCAGTACGGCGGAGATCGCGAAGTTAGGTGCGATGAAGACCTTCTGGGTTTCGGGCTTCGGACCGTTGGCGATGGCGGATTTGACCTGGGCGAGTTTCTCGTCGGTCCAGCCGGTGGTGCCGACCACCACGTCCACGCCTTGGCCGATCAGGGTCAGCACGTTGTTCAGGCTGACGGACGGCACGGTGAATTCGACGACCACATCGGTGTTGTCGGTGGTGACCTGGGTCAGGTCGTCGCCGGCATCCAATGCGAGCGCCAGCTGCGTATCCTCGGCGTTGTTCACCGCTTCGACCACGTGCGAGCCCATGCGGCCCTTTGCTCCGACCACCGAAACCTTGATCATGTCTTCTTCCCTGTCTACCCGTACCTGCCCGGCAATGTACCCGGAACGTTTTCCAATCGGCAATCAGCCTATCACCGCCAAGCCCTCACGCCAATATCCCCGTCCACAGAATCAAGCTCCCTCTGACAAGCCGAACCGTGAAGTCGAGCTCCCTCTGATGAAGGAGCTGGCCGCGAAGCGGACTGGGGGAGAGACCCCCGGCGAAGCCGCCAACCATCCATCAGGCGTAGCCCGATTCCGTTTCACCCACGCCGCTTGGCCAAGGCCCATCCGGCCAACGCCAATGGCACGGACGCCAGCGTGAAGATGAATGGCAGCATCATGCCCACATGAGGGTTGGAGGCGTCAAGCACAATGCCGGCCACGGACGAGCCGATCGATGTGCCGACCGTGCCTGCGGTGGTTACCCAGCTCAGTCCTTCGGTCAGGGATTCCGCCGGCACCAGATCCTTGACGATGAGGTTGCCGGTGGCGAACGTCGGCGAGACGGTCAGGCCGGCGAGGATTTCGAAGACGCCCAGCAGGATGAGATTGTCCATTGACAGCCGGAAGAACACGTAGCCGACGGTCAGCAGCGATAGGAACATCACCATATGCGCCCAATGGGAGCCTTTGAGTCGGCAAGAGCCGAACACCAGCGCGCCGATGCACGAGCCGACCGCGAACATCGCCAATTGCAGACCGAGGAAGGGCTCAAGTCCCATGGATTTCATGGTGGCGGTAATGGACACGTCGAAGGACGTGAAGCTCATATTGAACACGATGAACACAGCGAGCAACGGCAGTACGCCGGCATAGAGCAATACGCTCTTGGGCTTGGCGCCGCTGCGTTTGAGCTGGCGCAGGGTCAGCTGGTCGGCATCTTCGCTTGCAGCAGGGCTGCCGTCATCGTGCGCGGCCACGGTGACCTGTTCCACGATAACCGGTGGCTGGGTGGATTTCAGCGAGAAGAATATGGTGCCGCCGATACCGCATGCCACGGTGGGCACGAACAGTTGGGATACCGGATGCACGGAGGTGGCCAGCCAAGCCGCCAGAATCGGCCCCAGAATAAAGACGATCTCGTCAATGGCGGCTTCCATGGCGTAGGCCGTGTTGAGCAGCTGTTCACCATCTTCCACACCGCGCAACGCATAGGACCAGCGTGTTCGGACCAATGCGCCGAATGAGAACTGCGTCAGACCCATGATGATGGCCAGGACGAACAGCAGCGGAATCGGCACGCGCACCAACGCCGCGAAGGCGAAGGCGAGCATGGCCACAATCTGCACGGCGAGCGCAAGCCGGCCCACGCGGGCTTGGCCGAAACGGTCGAAGGCGCGGGCGTAGAACGGGGTGACGCAGCTCATGGCCAGCACATAGGCGGCGCTCATGGTGCCGGCGATGGTCCAATTGTCGTAGAGATGGTTGAGCGCCAGAACGATGCCGAGACTCATCATGGAGATCGGCAATCGTGCCACCGCGCCGGACAGGCAGAACGCCTTGGCTCCGGGCAGCATGAACAGGCGCTGGTAGGGCGAGTGGGCAGCGGACGACTTCGAAACCGCGCGAGTCGTGGACACAATAACTCCTTACTGGTGCGTTGTCCGGCACGTGCGCCCGCCCACACGTGCCATCCGAGGGTAGCGGTTCCCGGGCAACGTCACGCGGTGCGTTTCAACCGCGGACCGGTACGTGGCCAGTCGTCTTCATCGTCGGAGATGCCTTGCGATGCATAAGGTCTCTCCACCGGTGAAGGCCGTCCGATGCTGTACAGGTCATGAGCCTTTGGGCTCAGTCGTTGTCAGATTGTTCGGGAATGCCGGAGCTCAACTCGGTAAGGATTTCCTGTTTGGTTTTCGCGCGGGCGTGAAGCTCGCGCAAGCCCTCGTCGGGCTCACTGACATAGTAGAGAGTGGCGTCGATACTGTCCAATTCCACACCTTCGACCGCTGCCAGCAGCAGTCGGTACATGTCGAGCTGGGCAAGTTTGCGGGTGATGTCGTCTGGCTTGGTGGGCCGACGACCGGTTTTCCAGTCGACCACGGTAAAGCGTGCGGTGGTGCTGGACGGGTCAAGTCCACCGATGAATACCGCATCGAGTTTGCCATTGACCAGGCCCACGCCCGGCACGTCCACGACGATGGCACGCTCCGTCCACGCCGGGATGCGCTTGGCCCACGATGATTCGGCCAGTCTGCGCTGCCACGCCACCAGCTTGGACTCGGTGGCATTGTCGCTGCTTATGGAAGTGGCGGATACGGCGGATACGGATTGTTGAGCCGTGGGCTGTGGGACAGCGGGCTGCCGTGTGGATGGCTTGCGGCATTGCCGCTCCCGTTCGGCCAAATCGGCCAACATGGCTTCCCGGGAAACGAATCCCGCATCCTGACCTGTATGCGGCATGCTTGGTTCGGCTTCATATGCCAGTACCGCTTCATCCGGCTTACCGGCATTGATGAATTGCTCGGCCCACGCATGGAACTGCGTGCCGGCCTCGGCCGCCGGAGACGATATGCGCGGAATCGGGCGGATAATGCTACGCCAGTAGAGGCGCTCCTCCCGTTCGTTCATGCCACCTACGCGGGCTTGCAGGCTTGTCACGTTCTGGCGTCCTGCAGCCAGAACGCGTTGCGCCTTGGCTTTGACTGCCTCATCAAGCGACTGGCCGCTGGCGGCATCGGCCATCAAATCGGCGTCGTCCACCAGCAATTGTGCCCGTTGCAGGAGTGGGCCGGCGTCTTGGTGCTGCTCAAGTGACGAGGAATCTGCGGCGATGACATCGATGCCGCGTGACAGCTGTTCATGCACCGCGTCGCTGAGGGTAGCCGGCCACGGCAATTCGACGGCGGCATTCGTCTGCGTAATCGGCGTTTGCCACGCCTCCCCCACCACGGCGTCACTGTATGCCGCGGCATGCTCTCCGATAAAGAACCCTTCGGGAGGGGCAATCGCTTCGCCTTGCGCCGAGATCAGCATGGGCTT
>ERZ1673698.1221-NODE-1221-length-26897-cov-9.016728_pt1 | contig 26897 bp, 19 predicted proteins | sample MGYA00580228_ERZ1673698 | MGnify/ENA primary metagenome ERZ1673698 (study PRJEB41218, sample SAMN15661768) | gut metagenome | host: Homo sapiens | place: Canada: London | collected 2015-08-20/2019-03-30 | study: EMG produced TPA metagenomics assembly of... | reverse complement strand
CAGCAACCTCAACACGCTCGACACGCAGGTGAAGACGAACGCGGATGCCATCTCCAAAGAGACGCAGGACCGTGAAGCCGCTATCACGAACATCACGAACAACATCGGCGACCTCTCTGACAGTGCCGTGAAGTATGATGCCGACACGAACAAGGGCAAGGTAACGCTTGCCGGTGCGGACGGCACGACGATCACGAATCTCAAGGCAGGCGAAGTGGCGGAGACGAGCAAGGATGCCGTCAACGGCAGCCAGCTCTATGCGGAGCAGAAAGCCCGCATGGATGCCGACAACAAACTGACGAGCGACCTTGCTGCCGAGACGCAAGCCCGTACGGCTGCCGATACGGCCATCGACAACAAGATCGGTTCGCTTGATGCGAACGGCAACTACATCCAGAAGGATGTATCCATCTCCTCGAACCTCAGTACACTTGATACGCAGGTCAAGACCAATGCCGATAACATCGCAAAGAATACTAAGTCCATCCAGAATATCACCAACAACATGCAGAACCTCAGTGAAAATGCTGTGAAGTATGATGGCTCCGACAAGTCGAAAGTCACTCTTGGCGGCAAGGATGGCACGGTCATCAAGAATGTCAAGGATGGCGATCTGAGTGGTAGCAGCAAAGATGCTGTCAACGGCAAGCAGCTCTACAATGAGCAGCAGGCTCGTGAGGCAGCGGACAAGGCTATCACGGAGAAGGTGACGAACAACACGAACGAGATCACCAAGATCAAGAATGGCGACTTCACGGATGCCAGCAAGACGGCTATCCATAATATTGCCAAGGATGCAGTCGCAGTGGTCAATGGCAAGAATACGACGGTCACGAAGGTGGGAGGCACGGACACGACGCCGACGACCTACGCGGTCAATGTGGAAGGCACGGGCAAGGTTGCTGCTGGCGATACGGGCTTGATTTCGGGCGACACGCTCTACAAGGAAGTCCATATCGACAAGGATGGCGCCTACATCAAGGGCAGTCAGTCCGTCGGTCAGAACCTGTCCGAGCTGGACAAGGGCCTCAAGACGACGAGTGATCTCATCCACGCGAATGAAAAGGGTGATGCGATCCAGATCGGCGGTAATAGCACGGCGACGAAGATCGACATCAGCGGCAAGGATAAGAACGGCAAGTCCACGGGCCGTGTGATTACGGGCATCGTGAGCGACGCGAATGACCCGAACAGCGCGGCGAATGTTGGCTATGTCAATGGCATCACTTCGGCCAGCAATGAGCAGATTTACAACGACATGAACATGCAGTACAACCACGTCGAGAACGACATCAGCCGTGCGGCGGCGGGCAGCAATGCTCTGGCGGCGCTGCATCCGATGCAGGAGTTCGACCCGGATGACAAGGCACAGTTCGCTCTGGGCTATGGCCATTACCGCAATTCGAATGCGGGTGCGGTCGGCGCATTCTACCAGCCGGATGAGAACAGCATGGTCAACTTCGGTGTTTCGTTCGGCAACGGCGATGCGGGCATCAACGCGGGCGTGACGTTCAAGTTCGGCCCAGGCGGCTCGGGTCACCATGCGCTGACGAAGACGCAGATGGCCAAGGTCATCGACGCGCAGTCGAAGGAGATCGACGAGCTCAAGAAGGACAATGCCGACAAGGATAAGCGCATCGATGCACTCGAGCAGAAGATGACGGAGATCCTCGCTAAGCTCGACAAGAGCAAGGACTGAGGTAGTCCATGAGAAGCAAAAGGGAGGATTCAGGCATGGCAAAGAACATCGCCGCGTGGTCCAAGCGGATGAAAGACCTCCGCGTGGCGAACAACCTGTCGCAGACGGATGTCGCCAAGGTGCTCCACTGCAGCCAGGTTGCCTACGGCATGTACGAGCTCGGCAAGCGACGGATCTCGGTTGAGAACCTCGTGAAGCTGGCCAAGTACTACCACGTCTCAATGGATTACCTGGCGGGGCTCTGTGATCAAGCATAGCAAGATAATGCATAGGAAGTGAGAAGGCCGTGTGGGCAGTTGCCTACACGGCCTTTTTGCTGCCCAATTGCATAACAAAATGCTATATGGCACAGTTTTTACACAATCAAGCAGAATATTAGAAAACATTGAACAAGATTTGTGGTAAAATAGGAACAGTGATGATAGCATTGCTGTGTACGACCAAAAGATCAAATGGCCTAATCAAAACAAAATGTATCTTGACCTTTATCCTAAGATAGGGATTATGATAAAACCAAACGTGTATTAGGCGTAAGCTATGCACATGGTTGGCGAGAATCAAGAGGGAGATATTTGAGATAGGAAGGATGGTTTACAATATGGATGTACATACTATAAGTATAAAGAGCACAAATGTGCACGGGGGGGGGTACATCGATATGGAGCAATGTCAATCTGAGAAGAATGGGAAAACGAGGCGCCAGTACCCCAGCATCTGGTCGAGACGGCTGAAGGAATTGCGTGAGCGCAACAACCTCTCTCAGGCGGATGTCGCCAAGGTCCTCCACTGCAGTCAAGTTGCGTATGGCATGTATGAGCTCGGCAAGCGCAAACTGCCCATCGAGCGGCTCATCATGCTTGCGGAGTTCTACCATGTATCGCTGGATTCGCTGACCGGGCTTTCACGGGAATGAAGCAGGCTAAGTAGTCCAGATGACATGACGATGAATAGTGGGGGATACAATCATGAAGAATAATCGATTATCAATTGGCCAGATGGCCGAACTCAACCATACGACGCTGGCGACACTGCGCCTCTACGACGAGAACGGGCTCTTGAAGCCGGTGAACGTTGACCCGACGAATGGCTACCGCATCTACGATGTCCTGCAGAGCACGGCGTTCCACATCATCCAGTACAACAAGGAGCTGAGCCTGAGCCTCAAGGAAATCAAGGAGGTCCTCGACCGCTCGGACTTCGACTTCCTGTCTGCTACGTATCAGCGGAAGCTCGTCGACCTCGACAAAGAGCTCAAGGAAATCCTCTGGAAAAAAACAGAAATTGAGAAGATACTCCTATGGATGGATTATTTTCGCCATCTGCCGCCAGCAGGGACGTTCACGATGGAGTACATCCCGAAGTCTTACGTCTATGCGGAGCCTGCCGCGCGGGATTACTTCCAGGAGGACTTCGGCAGCGTCGTCTACGATCTCTCGCATATGGAAGGGGCACTGCGCCAGAAAGGCGTCCGCGGCATCTATCCCTATGATGCGTTCCTGAGCATGAAGCTGGACGACTTCGAGGCGGGACACTATCGGACGGAGCAGCTCGGCGTGAACCTCCCGAAGGAAGCGGTAGCAAAGCTGCATGCTGAAGTCTGGCCGAGCAATATGAGCGCCTGCGTCTACCTCGATGATTTCACGCAGGCCGCCGACTATCTGGACCAGCTGAGGGAATACTGCGAGAAACAGCATTGCACACCGACCGGCGACGTCACCTGCCAGATCATCGGCGTCATCGACAAAAAGGACTTCCGCAAGACCTCCGAAATCCTGCGCCTCCAAGTCCCTGTCAAAGTAGGCGAAAACCCTCATCATTGATGAGCTTTGCCCAGAAAATCGCATAGAATCATCATTCGACAGCATACGACATGCCATAAACGCACGTCGTATGCTGTTTTTTTGCAATAAAGCATGCAGAAACCGTCCGTCATAAATCGAAATGCTTTTAACAGGATAGCTTATAACGATGACTGTAAAACAAAAACGAAATTGACTCTACCGCCACCATAGGCCACATAATTAGGATATCTTTAAAACGAAATGATACTTTGAGGAGGATGTCCAATGAATCGAATCTACAAAGTCATCTACAGCAAAGCACGGCAGTGCTACATCGTCGTGTCCGAACTGGCAAAAAGCAACCATAAAAGCAGCCAGCAGGGTGCCGACCACACCAACACCCCAGCCCTAGCCCGCATCATCGCCGTAGCCCTCGCGGCCGGTGCCCTGACCTGGGGCAGCGTGCCGGGAGTCAGCTGGGCAGCGGATGCTCAACCTATTATCAATGATAAGGGAATTATTATTGGTAAAAACCAAAATATCGACGATAAGCATCAAGCTGAAGACTTTATTGTTATTGGATCATTATCATCCGATGAACAAAAGGAAACAGATAGAGAAAACCATACATATAAATATATGGTAGAACGGAATAGTATTGTGCTTGGTCATCATGCATCCAATACCATGGGGGAGAGTATAGTAATTGGTAATCGCTCTCAGGCTAATGGCAATTTTCAGACGATAATGGGTCACAGATCTATTATCAAAGGATATGCTGACCAACAAGAAGGCGGAAATCGAGCAGGTGGCACCTATGGCGCTCTTTCCTCTATTTATGGTGCATTTAACACAATAGAAAGTGCTCGACCAGTCGATGATGGCAGATCTCAAGATTCGTCTCAAGATTCGTACTTCTCAGTCTACAAATCTGTGGATGGATTTGGAAGTAGCATTAATGGTACCATGAACAAGACATCTAATGCCCGAGGTACGATGATCATGGGCGCGGCCAATATTGTTACCCATTCTCAGCCCGATATTATCAAAGCAAAGGTTTTTGGAACTGATGATAGCATGGATGATCGTTGGCTACAAGAAGTAATGTCTGTCGCTCAGTATTACAATTTGGGTTATGATCATGATATTATGAATGTAAGTTATGATCAAGGTATTGCTGCCATGAAAGAATATGCAGCTAATGCCAGCGGCGCTATTTCGATCTTAGGCAACAGCAACGCATCGGATTATGCTATCCGTTCACAAATTTTAGGTACGGCAAACACCCTGAATGGAACAGCACAAAATATCAGTGCTAATAATACAATTAATGGCTATGGAAATACGGGGATGAATGTAAGCCATAGTGCCATTGTCGGATCTAGTAATACCGTAAGTAATGGCGAAGATAATGTGGTCGTTGGCGATTACCACAATTTAGATGGTGGAGAGCATAATGTTGTATTAGGTTCTATGAAGTCTCAAACGCAAACAGTAAAGAAGACTTATATATCGCCTGTTTACCCTGGCATGCCCATAGAATACGAAACCACTGAACAGGTTCCGGTCAAGAATCATGCAAAAAAAGATATCAAAAATGCCGTCATGGTCGGCTACAATACGGATGTTACACAAGATGGCGGTGTAGCTCTTGGTGCTGATTCCATTGCTTCTACCGAAGCCGGAAAAACTGGTTATGATGCTAAAGGGAAGAAACATGCTAAGTCTGACAATGACTATGCTGCCTGGGTATCCTCAGATGCTGCCGTTTCCGTAGGCGGTGCAGACCGTGAAGTGACTTATGATGTCCTCGACAAAGACGGGAATCCTGTCAAAGAGAAAGATGGTTCTATCAAGACAGCGAAAAAAAAGGTTAAATCCACCCGTCAGATCACTAACCTGGCCGCCGGCACAGAAGAGACCGACGCTGTTAACGTAGCTCAAATGAAAGTAACCGCGACGGCAGCTGCTGATGCTGTAAAAACACATTTCTATAGCGTTAACTCTACGGATGCTAAAGCGGGAAACTACAATAATAATGGCGCAACAGGTGTAAATGCTATTGCAGCTGGTGTGGGTGCTTCTTCTGATGGAGATTCTTCTGTTGCAGTCGGGACGAATTCGAGAGTGGCTTCGAATGGCTATAGCTTGACTTCTATTGCAATCGGTAAAAATGCTTATGTATTGAATGGTACTGGCCAGCAGGAATATGAATTTGGTTTTGATAAAGATAAGTGGAATAAAACACCAAAAGGATTATTTTCATATAAGTATGATCCTAAAGACGGTCAGAAAGATGCAGCTTTAGCTGATATTGCTGGTGGTATTGCCATTGGTACGAATTCGTATGCTCGTACGGGCAGTATTGACATTGGTGGACGTACCATGGATGGACGAACTATGGCGGGCATGGTTGTTAACGAAACAGGAATTAATGAAAAAGGCGAAGTGTATGTTAAGAATCCGGCTACAGCCAATATTATTGACATGACTACAGTCGGTACGAATTCTTATAACAAAGGTCTTATGGCAACAATCGTTGGTTCCTACTCTATCAATACGGGTGACTTCAATGGTGAAGGCGGACTCAATAGTTTATACTATGGTTCTCAAAATATGGGATCAACTATCGTCGGCTCACTGAACCAGAATCGTTCCTTAGGCAAAGATGGAACTAGTGGCGTAGCTAATAGTATTATCGGTGTGGCTAATATTGCCGAAGGCGCTAATGGTGCACTAATTTTTGGTGCAGGGAATAAAGTTAGCAATTCTATCGGGAGTATTTATGGATTTGATGGAAATTATGGCGCCAATACAGTCGATGATTTAGTTGATTCTCTTTCCTCTGCCGTTAAAGAGTCTGAAAGCGGTGGTTCTACACTAGTTATCGGTGGTGGCAACACAGCTGATTACACACAAAGAACCCAGCTCATCGGTGTCAATAATACCATAACGGGAACGAGTAAGAACATATCTGACTACAATATGGTCGATGGTTTCAATACAACAGCGAATAATATTTCCCATGTCTACACCATTGGCTATCGGAATGATTTCAACAATGAAAATAATTCGATAGTCATCGGCGATTATCACCAGTTGACAAATGGTAAGAATAATATTGTCATTGGTTCATATGATGGTAGTTATCAGCCGGCTGATGAGTATACAAAAACACCAGAAAAAACAACCTATCTAACAAATAATAAACTAGAAGATGCTGTCATCCTTGGCCATAATGCCAATGCTAAGTTTAGTAAAGGTGTAGCAATCGGTTCTGGGTCGGTAGCTTCCATCAATGAAAAAGTCATCGGTTATGATCCTGCTACGAAAAAACCATCAACAGTGGACTCTTCCACTTGGAAATCGACGGCTGCTGCCGTTTCCGTAGGCCGGGCTGAAGAAAAGGATAAAGCTGGTAACGTAACTACTCCAGCTATTACCCGTCAGATTACCAATGTCGCTGCTGGTACGCAGGATACGGATGCCGTCAATATGGCTCAGCTGAAGAATCTGCAGACGACACTTAATGGTGATGTAGCTAAAGCAGCGACGGAAGTCAAGGGCGATAAGAATGTCAAGGCCACACCTTCAACAGTTGATGGTCATACGCTTTATACGCTTGGCCTGGCCGACACTGTGACGATTGGCAGTGACAATGCGAAGGCGGTCAAGATTGATGGTACGACGGGAGAAGTCTCGGGTCTTTCCAATATCACTTGGGACAAGGATACCGATTACTCGAAATCCACGAAGGCTGCTACAGAAGCCCAGCTCCAGAAGGCCATGAAGGATGTCCAGACAGCAGCAGAGAGCAAAGATACGGATACGCATGTCAAAGCAGGCACGTATGCGGTCACGACGGTCAAGGATGCAGCTGGTAAAGATACGCAGGGCGTGGCCCTTGATGTGGTCGACAAGGCTGGTACTCCGGTTGACAAGGTCACAATCACGGATGTGGCAAAGGCCAGTGATGTAGGCGATGTTTCCAAACTGGCTACAGGTTCCAATACAGTGGTTGATGCCATCAATAACGTCAATACGAAGGTCGATACGGTAGACAAGAAGGTTGACACGGTAGATAAGAAGGTTGGCGACCTGCAGTATGGTGCAGAAGGCCAGACGAATGTCGTCAAGAATGGCGATAGTGTGACGAAGGCTATCGGCGACCTCGACAAAGCAATCGGCAATGCATCGACGGAAGCTGGTAAGCACACGATTGTTTCGACGAAGGATCGCAACCTTACCGTTGAGAACGTCGCCAAGAAGGGCGAGGCAGCCAACTATCAGCTGGCGCTGAACAAGGACATCACGGTTGACTCCGTTACTGCCAAAACGGTTACATCCGACACGGTCAAGACGAAGAACCTTTCTGTCAGTGAGTCGGCTTCGATTGGCGATGTGACAATCAACAAGGGCAATCAGGGCACGATCGATGGCCTCAAGAACACGGCTTGGGATGCAAAGAACATCACCTCGGGCCGTGCGGCAACGGAGGACCAGGTCAAGGCTGCGACCAAGAATGCCGTCAATTATGATGATGACACCAGCAAGACCATCACGCTCCGCGAGGACACGACCATCAAGAACGTGGCCAATACGGCCATCGAGCAGGGCTCCAAGAACGCTGTCAATGCTGGCACGGTCTACAATGAGACACGCGTCAAGCAGGACGGCAAGTACGTCAAGGCGTCCAATACGGTGGGCGAGAATCTGTCTGTACTGGACAATCAGGTGGCCTCGAATTCGTCGAACATCACGAACCTCAATGGCCGCGTGAATAACCTCGACAGCAAGGTCAACAAGGTCGGTGCCGGTGCTGCGGCTCTGGCGGCATTGCATCCGCTCGACTTCGATCCGGAGGATAAGTGGGACTTCGCCGTTGGCTACGGCAACTACCGCGATGCGAATAGCGTGGCCGTCGGCGCGTTCTACCGCCCGGATGACGACACGATGTTCAGCGTCGGCACGAACTTCGGCAACGGCGAGAACATGATCAACGCCGGCGTCAGCTTCAAGTTCGGCCCGAAGGGCAAGTCCCAGGTCCGCCCGGGCTCCACGCAGGAAATCACCGAACTGCGCGCAACCGTCGCCCGCCAGGACGACCAGCTCAAGAAGCAGGACAATGAGATCAAGGAACTCAAGGCCATGGTCCAGCAGCTGATGGCGAAACAGGACAAACAAGCAGCAACTAAATAATCTATCTCGTTACTAGTACAGCAAGAGGCATAGGAGTCACGGCTCCTATGCCTCTTGCTTTCTTTACCTTTTTGGAGATGTATTCTCTTTACCGAGAGAATATGCTATAATAAAAAAATGGGGAGCATTAGATGCTCTCGATGGCCACCAACGGTAGGCGGTTGTCCTCTCTATCCGATTACTTTTCTGTTTGACGATGGAGGGATTTTTGTACGCCCTCCACAGCAGACTGTTGCTTTGCGGCAGATCTCAACTGGAAGGAGGGGATGCGCATGAACGAAGGAACGCTCTATGGCATTGTCCTGAATGTCCTCGGATTTGCGATTGCTTGCTTTTCCCTAGGGTATGCCCTCGGAAAAGACAGAAGCACAAAAAAATGACCGCCAAGCTCGCAACTATACGGTCATCTTTTTGATCAATAGATGAGGGCAACCGTCTACGGTGGCCTCTTTTTCTATATTCATTATAGCACACTGACAGCGTGTGCGCAAGCTCTGTAGCGATGTCCAGTGCTCCTTTGGCAGCGACTGGCACAAGAAATGGCAGGGCAACATCGGCATCAACTGGCAGTTCTGAGACGAGTAATTTTACATTGGCGTAACACAACGATAATCGATTTGCGTCCAAATTCCGATATTATTTCAGGTCGTTCAGGCAGTCGATAAATGCTTTGACGGCTGCTGGCAGGTAGCGTTTGGGGCTGGTCAGGGCATGGAAGGTGCGGTGGCTCTCGGGGTGGGAGAGGCGGTAGAAGTGGAGGTGGCTTTCGCTGGTGACGAGGCGGTCGCTCAGGAAGGTGGCGGCGAAGCCGGCCTCGGCGAGACGGCTGGCGGTGGCCATCTGGGAGAGCTCCATCTTGACGGTTGGCTCGATGCCGGCCTCGCGGAAGAAGTGCATGGCGCGGTCGTGCAGGTTGTTGCCGCTGCGCAGCAGGATGAAGGGCTCGGCGGCGAAGTCTTTGAGGTCAACGCTCGGGCAGTCGGGCGCGAGGTGGCGTCTGGCGAGGATGTCGGCGGCGGTCATGCTGTACTGCGTGCGATGTGCGGGGCAGGGCACATCCTGCGGGACAGCGAGCAGGATGGTGTCGGTGAACACGGGCGTGCTCGTGAAATCCTGGATGACGGCCTCGTCGCAGCTGAAGGTCAGGTCGATCTCGCGCTGCTCGAGCATGCGCGCCATCGCGTGGGAGCTTCCCTCGAGCAGGTTGAGCTTGACCTGCGGGAACTTTCGGTTGAAGCGCGTCAGGATCTCTGGCAGGATGCAGGCGTTGATGAAGTGGCTGCTGCCGATGGTGATGGTCCCCGTGCGCAGCGCGCGGATGTCGTCGAGCTGGTGGCGCAGGTCCTGCTCGAGCGCCCGCGTCTTCTCGATGGTCTGGAGGTAGATGCGCCCGGCGGGCGTCAGGCTGATGGGCCGCGTGCTGCGGTCGAAGAGCGGCATGCCGAGCGAGGCTTCGAGCTTGCCAATCGCGATGCTCAGGGCGGGCTGGGTGATGAAGAGCGCCTGAGCTGCCTTGGAAAAACTCTTCTGCCGGTAGATTTCATAGACGTAGCGCATATCCTGCTGCATATGCATTCCCTCTTTCATGTTTTTTCGATGTATCTGTGCCTATTATTATATCAGATTTATGGAGCTGTAAAATCTATAAATTGGAAGAAATACTGGAATTGCGGTATGCTATAAGCAACGAAAGCGATACGAGCACGGTCTGGAGAGGAGAGCTAGCATGATCAATGCATTGAAGATGGATGAGCGCGACAATGTCGTGACGTGTGTCAAGGAAGTGAAGCGCGGGGAGGATGTCGTCTATCAGGAGGGCGCATCGGAAATGTCGCTTGTGGCAGAGGAGGACATCCCCTACTGCCACAAGGTCGCACTCTCTGACCTCGCAGAGGGGACGGAGATCATCAAGTACGGTGAAAGCCTCGGCAAGCTCGTCGCGCCGGTCAAGAAGGGCCACTGGGTCAATGACAAGAACCTCAAGAGCGTGCCGCGCGACTACGAGAGCGAGCTCGCGGGCGATGATTTCGTGATGCAGGCGAAGCAGTCGGCCGGCGCGCCGGACCTCGAGCCGTTCTCGTTCTGGGGCTATCGCCGTGTGGAGGGGCGGCCGGGCATCCGCAACCACGTCCTGATCCTGCCGACGTGTGCCTGCGGCAGTGAGTGCTGCCGCATCGTGGCGAGCCAGGTGCGCGGCGCGGTCAACATCGTCTTCAACACGGGCTGCTCGGATGTGGCGGCCAATACGGCGATGAGTCAGAAGGTGCTGACGGGCTTTGCCTGCAACCCGAATGTCTACGGCGTTGTCATCATCGGCCTCGGCTGTGAGACGGTCCCGCATGCGGCGCTGCGCGAGAAGATCCAGAAGATGACGAGCAAGCCCGTCGTCTCGTTCGGCATCCAGGACGAGGGCGGCACGCTCAAGACCATCGAGAAGGCGGTGCGCGCGGCGCGCGACATGGCACAGCAGGCGGGCATGCAGCAAAAGGAACTCTTCCCTGCTTCGGAACTGCTGCTCGGCATCGAGTGCGGCGGCTCGGATGCGACGTCGGGCATCGCCTGCAATCCGGCCGTCGGCGAGCTCAGCGACATCCTCGTCGACATGGGCGCCTCAGCGATGATGAGCGAGTCCATCGAGTGGATTGGCGGCGAGCACGTCCTAGCGAAGCGCGCGGCGACGCCTGAAATCCAGCGCGAGATCATCCGCGTCTGCGAGGAATATGAGAAGCATCTCGCCGGCGCGGGGCAGGACTGCCGCGCGGGCCAGCCGACGCCGGGCAATAAGGCGGGCGGCCTCTCGACGCTCGATGAGAAAAGCCTCGGCTGCATCCGCAAGGGCGGCACGCGCCCAATCGTTGAGGTACTTGAGCAGGCTGTGCGGCCGACGAAGCGCGGCGCGCTCGTCATGGACACGGCGGGTTACGATATCTCGTCGGTAACGTCGATGGCGGCGGCCGGCTGCCAGGTCATCATCTTCACGACGGGCCGCGGCACACCGACGGGCAATGCCATCGTGCCGGTGCTCAAGGTCACGGCCAATGAGCGCACCTACCGCTGCATGGAAGACAATATGGACGCCGACCTCAGCGCCATCGTGCGCGGCGAGAAAACGTACCAGCAGATGGGCCGCGAGCTCGTCGACGCGATTGCCGCCACGGCCAACGGCCGCCTGACGAAAGCCGAGGCCTTCGGCTTCTCGGACATCGCCGTCGACCATGTCTGCCGCTACGTCTGAGCAAACCGTAAATTAAGACAGCTATTCATGCTTTTTCTGTATGACAGCCGCTGTGAGATAAGCATTTCTCACAGCGGCTGTCTTTTTGTATACTTGAAGTGTAGAAAACGGATTCTCAGATAAAATTGAGGGAAATCCGCTATCATAAAAGTAACAGATCGATTGATGGAATCCAGAAAGGACACGCAGATCATGGATAAGGATAGAGAAAGCAAGAATGAAAGGGCGGCGGGCCCGAAGCTGTCGCGGCGCAAATTCCTCGCCATCTGTGCGGGGGCTGTGGTGCTTGCGGGCGGCGGTTGGGCGTTTTCGCGCACGCAGCTGGCGGACCGGCTGGCGAGCCATGCGCTCGGCGCGGCACAGGGCAAGCCGGTACTGAGTTATCTGCGCCAGGTCATCGCCACAGACAACGCGCACGCGCGCACGATCATGTGGCAGTCGGATGTGAAGTGGCAGGATGCGGTCGTCGAGTACCGACTCAAGGGCGCGAAGGACATCGCCGCGAGCCCGGCGGAGCGCGAGACGTTCACCGACGACGGTGTCACGGTCGAGCTCTACACGGCAAGGCTCGCGGACCTCGAGGCGGGCGAAGCGTATGAATACCGCATCAAGGCGGACGGCCAGTGCGATGACTGGCACGCATTGCAGACGGACGACGGTGGCGCGTTCTCGGCGCTGATCTTCCCGGACTCGCAGTCGAATGACTACACGGACTGGAAGCACCTCGCGCAGGGGGCGGCTGCGCGCAATGAAGGCGCGGATTTCTTCATCAACATGGGCGACCTCGTCGACAACGGCGAGGATCACCGCCAGTGGGATGCGTGGTTCGACGCGGTCGCGGGCATCATCGACCGCATCCCCGTGGCGCCCCTGATGGGCAACCACGAGACCTACAACGAGGACTGGAAGGTCCGCGAGCCGGTCGCTTACCTGCATGAATTCGCCCTGCCGGCAAATGGCAGCGAGGAGTTCGCGGGGCGCTATTACTCGTTCGACTACGGGCCGGCGCACTTCATCGTGCTCGACACGCAGACGGATGAGGCGGCTGATTTCCATCAGGGCCTCCTCGAAACGCAGCAGGCTTGGTTCCGCGAGGATGTCAGAAAGACCGACAAGAAGTGGAAGATCGTGCTGATGCACAAGGATCCCTTGCAGTACCGCATCGCGAACCGGCCGGAGCGGCAGGAGGGATTCTCGGATGAGGGGCGCGCTTGGATGCCGCTGTTTGACGAAGCAGGCATCGATATCGTCTTCTCGGCGCACCTGCACACCTACCGCAATCGCGGCCATATCAAGAATTTCGAGCGCGACGCGAGCGGCCCGCTCTACATCCTGACGGGCGTCGCGGGCAATGTGCGCTATCCGGGGCTCTGGGTCGACCATGCGCTCGACAAGACTGTCGCGCCACAGCCGGAGACGGACAACTACCTGACGATCTGCGTCAAGGATGCGGGCGTGGAAATCGCCTGCTTCCTGCCGGACGGCACGGAGATCGACCGCGAGACCCTGCAGAAATAAGGCAAGCCGAAACAAGAATATCTAATAGCATGTGTGATAAATCCCATATCCACCAGACCGTCCGCATGATAAAATAAAAGTAATATGAGACGGAATGACAGGCAGTGCGAAAGGTGAGGGATAAGATGGAACGCAAACAGATCGTGCACAATGCGTATGCGGTAGTCGGACAGCTCTCCAAGGGCTATGATGGCATGATGAAGAACGAGAGCTTGCTTGGCAGGCTGGCCAACCGCTTTTTCTGGCAGCTCAGCGGCTCGCGCTATGAGTCGTTCGTCCGTCAGGCGTTCCAGGGCATCCCGAAGGGTTTCTCGGGCACGCTGCTCGAGGTGCCGGTCGGCACGGGCGTGCTCTCGCTGCCGCATTACCATAGGATGAAGTCGGCGAAGATCGTCTGCCTCGACTACTCGGAGCAGATGCTGCAGCAGGCGATGGAGTCGCCGGCGGCACGCGGCCTGCATCAGGTGGAGTTCGTGCGCGGCGACGTCGGCAATCTGCAGTACCTTGACGGCTCGTTCGACTGCGTGCTCTCGCTCAACGGGCTGCATGCGTTCCCGAACAAGATGGCCGCATTCCATGAGACGTACCGCGTGCTCAAGAAGGGCGGCACATTCACGGGCTGCTGCTACATCAAGGGGCAGAACCGCATCACGGACCTCTTCGTGCAGGCGTTCTGCGTGCCAATGGGGTTCTTCACACCGCCGTTCGATACGGCGGCGAGCCTCGAGGAGCGGCTGCGCAGCATGTACCGCGAGGTCAAGGTCACGCGGACGGGGTCGTTTGCGGGATTTGTCTGCAGGAAATGAGTGGGGCTGGAGCGTGGGCGAGGGGATACCTGCCGGCTTCGTCGCTCCGCTAAAATAGTCCCCATGCGGATGCGATGGGGATTGGCACTTCGCCGCCTGCCGCGGCGCTTTGACATCGCAGAGTCTTGATACGGTCTGCTTGGGGACCAGCCCTGCGGGCAGTCACTGCGCTCCTGTAGGCGGCAGGCATCCCCTCGCCCTGAGCAGTGTTGTACGTTTCTAGTGTAAATAGAACAGGCTTCCATCGTAAGTGATTCGATGGAAGCCTATTTTTTGTGTCTTGTTAGGATTTCGTTGTGAGGGGAAAGGTCAAGGTGAAGGTGGTGCCTTTCTCGAGCTGGCTTGTTACTTCGATGGTGCCGTCGAAGAGTTCGACGAGGAATTTGACGAGGGAGAGGCCGATGCCGTTGCCGCCGGATTTGCGGGCGCGGGCTTTATCGACGCGGTAGAAGCGGTCGAAGATGCGCGGGAGGTCGGCGGGGCCGATGCCAATGCCGTTGTCGGTGACGGTGAGCTCGAGATGGTCGGCGACTTGCCGACTCTTCAGGTGGATGGTGCCGCCCTCTGGGGTGTACTTGATGGCGTTCTCGGTCAGGTTGTAGAGGATCTGCCCGAAGAGCTCGGGGGCGGCGAGGACGTAGAGGGGGATGGGGGCGGGCTCTTCGATGAGGGTCTGCCCCTTGCTCTTTGCCTTGGACTGCAGCTGTTCGGTGGTCTGGTGCAGGATGGTGTTGACCTCGACGGGGATGCGCTTGATCTTGGTCTTGCCGTGGGTGCTGTCGAGGCGGGCGAGCTCGAGGAGGCCTTTCATCAGGCTGTTCATGCGCTGGGCCTCGCGGTAGATGATGCCGATGAAATGGCGGCTGGCCTCGGGGTCTTTGAAGTCGTCGTCTAAAAGGGTCTCGGCGAAACCGGAGATGGAGGTCAGCGGGGTGGCGAGCTCGTGGGCGGCGTTGCTGACGAATTCGGCCTGGCGCTGGTTGATCTCCTGCAGGAGGGAGATGTCGTGGAAGACGGCGAGCACGAGCTCCGCGGGGCCGTCGTAGAATGGCGCGAGGAAGACCTGGAAGGTCTGCGCGGCACTGCCGTCGTGTATGGTCAGGGTGATGGTCTGGGCCTTGCCCTGGCGGCAGACTTCCTGCGCGGCCTCGGAGAGCTCGGCGCTGCCGATGACGTGGATGCTGTGGCGGTGCAGGGCGTTGCCCTGCAGGTGGAATGTCTCTTCGGCTTGCCGGTTGGTGCCGACGATGAGGCCGCGCTCGTCGATGAGCATGATGGCGTTGTCGGTGTTGTTGAGGATCAAGGTCATCTTCTCGGCCTCGGCCTGCGACTCCTGGATCTTGGCGGAGAGGTTGCGCGTCAGCTGGTTGATGGTCTGGACGAGTGTATCGAACTCATCGCCGCTGTGCCACTGCAGCCGCTTGTGGAGGTTGCCGCTCGCGATCTCCATCGCGTCGAGGCTCAGGCAGCGGATGGGCTGGACCTGTCGGTGTGCGAGCCAGATGGCGATGATGAGCGCGGCGAGCAGGGCGAAGAACAGGGCGGAGAGGATGACGCGCAGGCCCGTGTGGTATGACTGTTCCATCGAGGCGAGCGAGGAGGACGTGCGGATAATGCCGATGAGCTGGCCGCTTCGATAGACCGGCACGGCGACGTACATGAGATTCTCGTGCAGGGTCTCGCTCTGCCGGATGGCGAGGCCGTAGGACTCTGTCATGGCTTGCTGGACTTCCTCGCGGTCGAGGTGATTGCTCATGGATTGATTCGGGTCGGCCGTGTCGGCGAGGACGGTGCCGTCGGCATCGATGACCGTCACGCGCAAGGAGGTCTCCTCATGGATTTCCTGCAGCGTCGTGTGGAGCCCCGCGACGTTTCGGCTGTAGAGTGAATCCTCCAGCGAAGTCTCGATGATCTGGGCGTTGAGGATCAGGGCGTTCTTCTCCTGTTGCATCGTGTAGTCGCGAAAGTAGTTGAGCAGGATGATGCCGAGCAGCGACAGGGAGACGAGCACGACGAGCAGGAAGGAGGTGACGAGGCGCCGCGTGATCTTGGAATGGAACAAGGCGATTCCTCCTCAGTCGATGCGCGTCTGCCAGCCGGGGTCAGCCGCGGCCGCAAAGCAGCGGTCAATCTGCTCGCGGCTCGTCTTTTCTTCGGCGATGTTTTCGGGCAGCTCGTGGCGGGCGAAGTAGCGCGCCTCGGTCGTCTCGATGTTGGGCTCGAAGGCGCCGCCGAGCACGCGGCAGAGTGAGAAGATCTTGATGATGCCGTAGGGGTTGTTCTGGATGTTGTGCTTGCGCCAGTCGTCGATGGCGATGACGCGCTCGACGGCGACGTCAAGGCCGGCTTCTTCCTTGGCCTCCTTGATGGTGTTCGAGGCAACCGACTGGTCGACGTCGCACCAGCCGCCCGGCAGGCTCCACTTGCCCGTGCTCTCGTGCACGAGCAGCAGCTTGCCGTCCTGGAAGATGGCCGCGCGCGTGTCGATTTTTGGCGTCTGATAGCCCTCTTCGTTGCAGAAGAGCTGGCGGACCTTGGCGAGCGGCAGGTCGCTCTGGGCGGCCATCATCTTGGCTGCGATGTCGCGCAGCTCGGCATAGCGCTCGAGGTCGAACCGGTCATGGCCGTAGTGGAGTCCGGCCTGCGCGAGGCTCTGGATCCTCACAATCCAGTCGAGCCACTGCTGCTGGTCCGCCGTCACGATGCGCGTTTCTTGAGCTTCTTTTGTCATGTATACATCCTCTTTTCGTTTCATTTTTTTGATTTTATTCTAGAATCCTATTCGACAACGGTGCAGATTTTCCTGCTCATTGCCATTTGTTCCTACGGATTGTCTTTTTAGAAAAGACAAAAACTGTACATTTCGATAGGACAGTTGCTGACATGATTGGAATCTGGCGACCTGTATCTCCTTTGTCTGTAAAGGACGCATGATGTTTTACAATCTTGACAGTCCCGCCGCGTTGGCGTAAACTGGATAGGTGCTGATATCCATGTTGAATGGACAGTGAGAATGAGGAGGATTTACATGTCAGACGAAAACAAGTCGCGGCGTCCGTATGCACCACGGATGTCACCTCAGAAAACGTATGAGGAGATCAACTCGTACGTCGTCTTCTGGGGATTATTTTTCTCGGTGCTGTTTGCCTTGGCGGTCGGCTATCTCTGCCTGAAGATTGGGCAGACGGTCGATGCCTTTGCGCCGGTGTCGGTACTGGCCATGGGCATGGCGGTGCTCTTCCACCGCAAGAACGCCTTCCCAGAGACGGTCCACATCCAGGCCATCGCGAGTGCGGGCACGAACATCATCGGCGGTGCGATGTTCATCCTGCCGGCGCTCTACATCCTGAACATCGAGGATGTCTCTTTCATCGAGATGGCCATCCCGATCGTGCTCGGCGGTGTGCTCGGCGTCTTCCTGGCGACGGTCTTCCGCCGCTACTTCTGTGAGGAGATGGACGGCGTCTATCCGTTCCCGTCGGGCAGTGCGGCAGCTGAGGTGCTCGAGTCGGATGAGGGCACGAAAGCTCATCTGATGCTCCTGAGCGGTGCGGTCGCGCTCGTCTACGACTTCGTGCTCAACTCGCTGGGCTGGTGGCAGGAGCTCTTGACGACGACGACGTTCCACTGGGGCCAGGCGCTCGCGGACAAGTACAAGCTCGTCTTCAGCCTCGACAACGATGCGGCGCTGCTCGGCATCGGCTACTTCACGGGCCTTCGCTACGCGGCCATCATCGCGGCGGGCTCGTTCTTCTCGTGGCTCGTCTGCATCCCGGTCGCCTATTACCTCGGCGGCGACCACACGATGGTCGTCGGCGGCGAGACGATGCTGCTCGCGAATGCGCCGGTCGATGCGGTCTTCTCGCAGTACGTCCGCCACATCGGCATCGGCATGCTCGCCATGTCGGGCATCATCGGTCTTCTTTCGATGTCGGGCGTCGTCGTCCGTGTCGTCAAGCGCGCCATCGCGGACCTCTTCTCGAAGGGCTCGGCCGCTACGGGCACGCTGCTGCGCACGCAGCAGGACCTGCCGATGACGCAGATCGTCTTTGGCAGCCTGCTCATGGCCATCCTGTTTGCCGTCTTCTTCCATGTCATGTGCTCGGAAAGCCTGACGCAGACCGTCATCGCGTTCGTCCTCGTCGTGCTCTTTGCCCTGATGCTCTCGGTCGTCGGCATCAGCTCAATCGCCTTCACGGGCAATGAGCCGGTCTCCGGCATGACGATCTTCATGATCATTGTCTCTGCTGTCGTCATGGGCGGCGTCGGCATGTCGGGCAAGACGGGCATCATCGCGATCCTCATGATGGCGGCCTTCCTCTGCGCGACGCTGGCCGTCTCGGGCAACTTCATGTCGGAACTCAAGGTCGCCTACATCACGGGCGCGACGCCGAAGAAGATGCAGCAGTGGCAGCTCGTCTCCATCGTGCTCGCGGGCATCGTCTCGGTCGGTGTCGTCTTCCTGATGCACTACGCTTACGGCTTCACGGGCGAGGATGCGCTCGCGGCACCGCAGGCCAATGCGATGGCCGCCATCGTCAAGCCGATGATGGACGGCGGCGATGCGCCATGGCCACTCTATATGGCGGGCGCGTTCTTCGCGGTCCTGCTATGGATGATGAAGATCCCGCCGCTTGCCTTTGCGCTCGGCTCGTATCTGCCGATGGGCATCAACACGCCGGTCCTCGTCGGCGGCCTGATCTCGTACTTCGTCTCGCATAGCAGCGATGACGCAAAGGTCAACGCCAAGCGCCTCAGCGAGGGCAATACGGTCGCTTCGGGCTTCGTCGCGGGCGGCGCCATCGGCAGCCTCATCAGCGCGGTCCTGCACATTGCGGGCATCGACTGGTTCGCCAAAGCCTGGGCCGCTTCGCCTGCCGCAACATTCGCAGGCATCGTCGCTTACTTCGTGCTCTGCATCTTCCTCTACGCGATGGCCAAGCACGCAGTCAAGCAGGACTGAATCAAGTCGATAGATATACGATAGACATATAAGGTCAACAAAAGCCAGCCTCGGTGCGTTTTCCGCGCCGCGGGCTGGCTTTTGTGCTATACTGATAGATAGTCTTATTTGGGAAAGGGAAGGGATATTATGAATCACACACGTCGCACGGGTATGATGGCGGCACTGTCGACGTATCTAATCTGGGGTGTTCTGCCGCTTTACTGGAATCTCCTCGCACGGGCGGAGGCCAACGAGATTCTCGCGCACCGCATCATCTGGTCGTTTTTCTTCATGGTCGTCGTGCTCATGGTGACAAAGCGCTGGCAGAGCTTCAAAGAGGACTGCCGCGCGCTCTGGCAGAACAAAAAGCGCGGGGCCATCCTGCTCTTGGCGGCTTTCACCATCAGCCTGAACTGGTTGACGTACATCTGGGCGGTCAATCACGGGCATGTCATCGATACGAGCATCGGCTACTACATCAACCCGCTCATGAGCGTGCTGTTTGGCATTGTCTTTTTCCGCGAGCGCATCTCGGGGCTCAAGAAGATCAGCCTGCTGCTCGCGGCCATCGGCATCGTGCTCATGACGTATGAGCTCGGCAAGCTGCCCTGGGTGGCAGTGGTGCTCGCGGTGTCGTTCTCGGTCTACGGCGCGCTCAAGAAGCAGCTGCACCTCAATCCGTTCTCGAGCATCACGCTTGAGACGCTGCTGATGGTGCCGTTTGCCGTGCCGTACATCGGCATGCTCATGATGTCACCCGCGAATCACTTTTCGCTGGCGACGCCGGACCTCGCGCTCTACCTCATGGGGACGGGCGTGGTGACAGCAGTGCCGCTCGTCTTGTTCTCGTACGGAGCGAATCTCCTGCCGCTCAATGTGCTTGGCTTCTTCCAGTATATCAGCCCGACAATCGGCCTGCTGCTCGGGATTTTCTTCTTTCACGAAACGTTCGGGATGGCGCAGATCAGCGCGCTTGGGTTCGTGTGGGCGGCGATTGTGCTGTTTACGGTGGCGGAGAGCTTGCGTGGAAGATGAGCCTGCTAGCAAAGGGAGACGGCCAGAACGGCCCCTGTCTAACGCTTCGCGCAGCAGGCTGAAGCTGCGCTTATAGGCATGGTCTCACCTTTCCCTTAGTCTCACACGTATTTGAGAAAAGATTGAACAGATAAGAAAGGATAGAATCTGATGGATAAAGAGAAGAATCGGTTGGAGTCGATCGGGCGGCTTTGTGAGGTTGTGGCACAGCTAAGGGCGCCGGGGGGATGTCCTTGGGACCGGGTGCAGACGCATGAGAGCTTGAAGCCGGCTTGCATTGAGGAGGCGGCGGAGGTGCTTGGGGGAATTGATATCCTGCGGGAGACGGGCAGGGCGGAGAATCTCAAGGAGGAGCTCGGCGACCTTTTGTTGCAGGTGGTCTTTCATGCGCAGCTGGCGCAGGAGGAAGGGCTCTTTTCGCTGGCGGATGTGGCGGAGGCCGCGGAGGCGAAGATGGTGCGCCGCCATCCGCATGTCTTCCACGAGCCGATGCTCGATGATGCGGGCCGGCCTTTGACGGGCTGGAAGGAGATCAAGGCGCAGGAGAAGAAGGGACGCGAGTGGGAGGAGGACTACCTGCCGCATGCGTTTGAGGAATCGTCTGCTCTGATTGAGCAGGCGAAGAAGCGAAAGGGGATTTGAAGATGATACGTGACATTGTACGCGACACGTTTTTCCTCGCGCAGCCGTCGGTTCCGGCGCAGCGCCGGGATGTGCCGATTGCGGAGGACCTCATCGACACGCTCAAGGCGAATGCCGACCGCTGTGTCGGACTGGCGGCGAACATGATCGGCGAGCGCAAGTGCATCATTGCCATCCGCGTCGGCCATGCTTATCTGGCGATGCTGAATCCGACGGTCGTCCGCCATTCGAAGGAAGTGTACGACGTGAGCGAGGGCTGCCTGTCCCTTGACGGCGAGCGGCCGACACGACGCTATAAGTGGATTGAGGTGGAGTACCGCGACCTCAAGTTCAAGAAGCAGAAGCAGGTCTTCCGCGACTTCCCCGCAGAGATTGTCCAGCATGAGATGGACCACTGCGCGGGGATTCTGATTTAAAAGATACAGAGCGCAGGACAGCCGGGAATGGCTGGGCAACGTTACGCACAGCGGTCTGCTAAACCGATTTTTTGCCATAAAAATATCCTTACAAAAGAGTGAAACGCGCTTCGCTTGAACGACACTCTTTTGTAAGGATTCTAGTCGGCAAAAAATCGGTTCTTTACGCAGACCGCTGAAAGCTCCACTTATGCCCAGCCATTCCCGGCTGTCTTCATCATTTTTGCAGGTTCAGGCAGCTTCTTGTTGACATCGTTGAGAGCGCTGCCCATCCCTTCCGCCGTCCCCTTTTCGCACAACACAAAAGCATCTGTCCATGTACAAGCCTGAGGACAGGAGTTATCCTGCCTATAAGTGAAGCTTCAGCCTGCTGCGCGGAACGTTAGGCAGGATAACTCCTGTCCGTCTCCTTTTAGCTAGCGTAACTTTTATGCAGCCCCGCGATTACTTCGTTCCCTCTACGCAGATCCAGCCGTGCTCGTCTTCGATGTGGACGGTGACGGCGCTAAAGCCTGCGGCGCGGAAGATGATATCGAAGGTCTCTGGCGTCGGGTTGTAGAGGCGGTAGTTCTTGATGTTTTCCTGCACTTCTTCGCTGAGCCCCGGATGGTCGTAGATCTCGGCGATGAGCAGGAAGGTGCCGTCTTTCTTGAGGACGCGGCGGACTTCTTTGAGGTTCTCGGGCGGGTTGGGCCAGAAGTAGAAGCTCTCGACGGTCGTGATCTTGTCGAAGGAGTCGTCAGCGAACGGCAGGGCCTCGACGGAGCCCTCGCGGATGTCCATCTTGCCGGCGGCGATGTCTGCGGCATTCGTCTGGCGCGAGGTTTCGACGGAGGTCTTGGCGTAGTCGACGCCCGTCAGATGGCCATTCTTGATGTGGCCGCTCATGCGCCGCAGGTTCGCGCCGCCGCCGCAGCCGATGTCGAGGACTTCTTCATCACCCTGCCAATGGAAGAAGGAGAGGCCCCAGGCCGTGAGGGCGGCGTGGCTCTCGTTCATGCGCGCGAGCATCTTTTCGCCGGCTTCGCCCGTCGGCTTGGCCGGATTGCCGGCATTCGTGATCTTTTTCTGCTGGATCATCTCGTCATTTGTCATCGTAATCGATTCCTTTCTGTCTATCTTGCGATCTTGCTGTCATGCGCTTTTTCTATCTTATTGTAACGGATGGCGGGCGCAAAGGCAAACTGCTGGCATGACCTGTTCCATCTTGATTCTTGATTTTGGAGCGGTTTCTTGCTATGCTGAGAATATACGAATTTTGTGATTTTGTCAGTAAGAGAGTGGGGGAATCCTTATGGCAGTAACGTACAGATGGGCCACGCTTGGCTGTGGTGTCATCGGCCATCAGCTTGCGGAGGCGATGCAGAAGCTCGGCGGCAATCTCTACGCCGTCGGCAACCGCACGCACGAGAAGGCCGTGAAGTTTGCGGAGCAGTACGGCGTCGGCAAGGTCTATGATAAGCCGGAAGATATGTTTGCGGACCCGGATGTCGACATCATCTACATCTCGACGCCGCACAACACGCATATCAAGTACCTGCGCCAAGCATTGGCCGCGGGCAAGCATGTGCTCTGCGAGAAGTCCATCACGCTCAACTACTACGAGCTCGAAGAGGCCGTCAAGCTCGCGATGGAGCATCATGTCGTGCTCGCGGAGGCGCAGACGATCTACCACATGCCGATCTACCGCGCGCTGCGCGAGCGCATCGAGCGCGGTGACTTTGGCCCACTGCGCCTCATCACGATGAACTTCGGCAGTTACAAGCCCTACGACATGAAGAACCGCTTCTTTAACCGCAATCTCGCGGGCGGTGCGATGCTCGACATCGGCGTCTACGCGCTGTCCTTCGTGCGCTGGTTCATGAGCTCCTGTCCGCAGGAAATCGCCTCGCAGGTCCTCTACGCGCCGACTGGCGTCGACGAGCAGGCCAGCATGCTCTTGAAGAATGAGCAGGGCGAGATGGCGACTGTCATGCTCTCGTTGCACGCCAAGCAGCCGAAACGCGGCATGATTTCTTTTGACAAGGCCTACATCGAGCTCATGGAGTACCCGCGCGGCGACAAGGCCGTCATCACCTGGACCGAGGACGGCCACAAGGAGGAAGTCGTCGCCGGCGAGACGGCTGACGCCCTCTGCTATGAGATTGAAGACATGGAGCGCACCGTCACCGGCAGTGAGGACTTCATGCACCTTGACTACACCGTCGACGTCATGGCCCTGATGACCAAAGTCCGCAGGGACTGGGGCATGCGCTATCCAGAGGAAGAGTGAACAGTATACACAATAAAAAGAAAAAGGCCCAGCCAAATGGCCAGGCCTTCCGCTCAGGTTGCGATCCTAAGCATTTGTGCTGTTGCTGCGTCAGTGTCTTATTATATCGTCTATCTTGCATGAAAATCAAGCTGGTGCTATAATTAAAGTAGCTAGAGGTTGGTAGGTAAAGCATGAGGGCTTCACCTCCAAATCAGAAAAGCCTTGAGGTCGCTCCTCAAGGCTTTTCTTGTATCTACGAGGAGGGATTCATGATGAAGCGCTTACTGGCCATGGGGGATATCCATGGCATGTTCGACCGTTTCCTGGAAGTCTGGGACGCTGTGCAGTTCCGGCCGGATGAGGATGAGTTCGTCTTCTTGGGGGACTACACGGACCGCGGTCATCAGAATGCCGCGATGATGAAGTGGGTCATGGCGCATGAGGGGGAGCCCGGCATGGTGTTCCTGCGCGGCAATCATGAGGCGATGTGCGCGGATGGCGCGGGCCATGCTGCGACCTTGCTCGAGGGAGATTTCATGTCCGACTACCATCCCGACCGTGCGCTGGCGTATCAGCTCTGGCTCAACAACGGCGGCTATGAGACGTTCAGCGAGATCGAGGCAAGCGATGCCCCCTTGGCGCTCCATCGCGCTTGGCAGGCTGCCATCCGCAAGATGCCGCTCTGCTGCACGAAAGAATGGCAGGGACAGCGCTACTTCTTCACGCACGGCAGCATCGACCCGGACTGCCCGCTCAACGAGCAGGAAAAGGATACGCTGCTCTGGTCCCGCACGCTGGCAGAAGAGCCGGAGCGCTATCACGGCGAAGCCATCATCATCCTCGGCCACACGCCCGTGCAGCTGCTCGGCAAGCCGCCCGTCCCGCAGGTCCTCGCGGATGGGCACGTCATTCTCATGGACACCGGCAGCTTCCTCAGTGAAGGCCGCATCTCGTGCATGGACCTCCTGACGCACGAGGTCTGGCAGTCCCGCGATTCGGAACCATGAACAGCTTGCAGCAAGCATATTCTCAAAAAAATATGCTTGCTTTTTTTGTGGCCGCATGATATGATATTCCTGTAAACGATATTAATTATCATTATTTAGAAGTAAAAACAGTAAGCTAATGAAGCATTACTGGTATCAAAAGGAGGAGTATCTTATGTCATTGATCAACAAAGAAGTCAGCGAGTTCTCGGTGAAAGCCTATCAGAATAATGCGTTCCGCACCATCACGAAGGACAATCTTCTTGGCCAGTGGAGTGTATTCTTCTTCTATCCTGCCGATTTTACGTTCGTCTGCCCGACGGAGCTCGAAGACCTGGAGAATCACTATGATGCCTTCCAGAAGCTCGGCTGTGAGATCTATTCCGTCTCGTGCGATACGGAGTTTGTCCACAAGGCATGGCATGACCATTCGGAGCGCATTGCCAAGATCACGTATCCGATGGTAGCCGATCCGACGCACGCTTTGGCACGCGACTTCGAGGTGCTCATCGAGTCGGCTGGCCTTGCAGAGCGCGGGACCTTTATCATCAATCCGGAGGGAAAGATTGTCGCTTATGAGGTCAATGCGGGCAATGTCGGCCGCAATGCCGAGGAACTGCTGCGCAAGGTGCAGGCCTGCCAGTTCGTCCACGAGCATGGGGATGAGGTCTGCCCTGCCAAATGGCAGCCGGGCGCCGAGACCCTGAAGCCGAGCCTTGACCTCGTGGGAGCGCTCTGATGACGGAAGTACCAGCCAAAGCTCCTGCACGGGAGCTTTACGACGTCATCGTGATTGGCGGCGGTCCGGCCGGCCTTACAGCAGCCATCTATCTGGCACGGGCCTGCTACCGCGTCCTGGTGATCGAGAAGGAACACTTCGGTGGCCAGATCACCATCACAGATCGCGTCGTCAATTATCCGGGCATTGCGTCCATCAGTGGAGCGGCCCTGACAGAGAACATGCGCCAGCAAGCCGAAGCTTTTGGCGCAGAATTCAAGATAGCAGAGGTCACTGCTCTCGACATGAGCGGCGATATCAAGACCCTGCACACCACGCAGGGCATCCTCTCTTGCTTCGGCGTCCTGCTCGCCGCCGGAGCGCGCCCTCGCTCTGCAGGCTTTACTGGGGAGGAGGCTTTCCGCGGCCGCGGCGTTGCCTACTGTGCGACGTGCGATGGGGAATTCTTCCGTGGCAAACAGGTCTTTGTCGTCGGCGGCGGCTATGCAGCAGCCGAGGAGAGCGTGTTCCTGACGAAGTACGCATCCCATGTCACCTGCCTGGTGCGCGGCGATGATTTCAGCTGTGCCAAGGCTACGGCTGATGAAGCGCGCAACCATCCGGACATCACCGTGCGGACGCACACCGTCGTGGAGTCCGTCGAGGGAGATACCCTGTTGCGTCGCCTGACCTGCCGGGATACCGAGACCGGGGAAACCAAGACGTATGATGCGGGGAAGGACACGTTTGGCGTCTTCGTCTTTGCTGGCTATGAGCCGGCGACAGAACTGATCCGGGGCATTGCCGAACTCGACCCGAAGGGATATGTGATCACGGATGCGTCGATGAAGACATCCTGTGACGGCCTTTACGCGGCTGGCGATATCCGCATCAAACCGCTGCGCCAGTGCATCACGGCGGCTGGCGACGGGGCCCTGGCTGCGACAGAGCTCGAGCGCTATGCACTGCAGATGCAGAAGAAGACGGGCATCCGCCCACTGCGCCCCGCTGTTGCCGAACCGGAGGAGCCTGCAGCAGAGAGCGCATCTAGTCAGCTCTTTCAGCCGGAGATTGTCCGGCAGCTGCAGACGGTCTTTGCCCGCATGGAACGCGGCCTGGAACTGCGCCTTTATCTGGATGATTCGGCCAAGAGCGGCGAGCTCGCATCGTATGTGGACGAGCTCGCGCGCCTGACGGATAAGATTCAGGTCGTGCGCATGCCAGCAGAGGAGGCTGCTGCCGAAGACGAGCGCCCCTGCGTCCGCGTCTTTTGCGGCGGCAAGCCTGTCGGCATCGCGTTTCATGGCGTGCCGGGCGGCCATGAATTCACTTCCTTCGTGTTGGGCCTCTACAACGCGGCAGGGCCGGGACAGGCCCTGGACGAATCACTGCGCCAGCGGCTGCTCGACTGGGATACGCCTTGTCATCTGCGCATCTTCGTCAGCCTGTCCTGCACGCTCTGTCCAGAGCTCGTCACAGCGGCTCAGCGCCTTGCGACCCTGAATTCCAGGATCACGACGGATGTCTACGACCTCAACCTCTATCCCTCACTGCGTGAGGCGTATCAGGTCATGAGCGTACCGTGCTTCCTCATCAATGAGGACGGCCCTCACTTCGGCAAGAAGACGGCTGCCCAGCTGCTCAACCTGATGGAAGCGGCTCG
>ERZ1673698.1215-NODE-1215-length-26986-cov-9.497828_pt1 | contig 26986 bp, 20 predicted proteins | sample MGYA00580228_ERZ1673698 | MGnify/ENA primary metagenome ERZ1673698 (study PRJEB41218, sample SAMN15661768) | gut metagenome | host: Homo sapiens | place: Canada: London | collected 2015-08-20/2019-03-30 | study: EMG produced TPA metagenomics assembly of... | reverse complement strand
ATTTGAGCACAAAAGTAATAATAAAACGCTTAATACGGTATTTTTTTGTACTTTTACCATGAAAAATTAATTAAATCTATGGATTCAGATAATAAATTATTTCTTTTAGACGCTTATGCACTGATATACCGTGCATACTACGCCTTTATCAAAAACCCCAGAATCAACTCCAAAGGATTCAATACTTCAGCCATACTAGGCTTTGTGAATACCCTCGAAGAGGTGCTGAAAAAAGAGAACCCGACGCATATAGGAGTGGCTTTCGACCCTTCGGGGCCTACCTTCCGCCACGAAGCTTTCGAACAATATAAAGCACAACGCGAAGAAACTCCGGAAGCAATCCGGTTATCCGTACCTATTATAAAGGATATTATCCGTGCTTATCGCATTCCTATTCTGGAGGTTTCCGGTTACGAAGCCGATGACGTGATAGGAACACTTGCTACCGAAGCCGGTCGTCAAGGCATCACTACTTATATGATGACACCTGATAAGGATTACGGACAATTGGTAAGTGACAAGGTATTCATGTACCGTCCCAAACATACGGGAGGCTTTGAGGTAATGGGAGTGGAAGAAGTGAAAGCCAAGTTCGATATTAAGTCTCCGGCACAAGTGATTGATATGCTCGGTCTGATGGGCGACTCTTCGGATAATATCCCCGGCTGTCCCGGCATAGGCGAAAAGACCGCTCAGAAACTGATTGCCGAATTCGGGAGTATCGAGAACCTATTGGAGCATACCGACCAACTGAAAGGAGCATTAAAGACAAAAGTGGAAACGAACCGGGAGATGATAACATTCTCTAAATTCCTGGCAACTATCAAAATCGATGTACCTATCCAACTTGAGATGGATGCGCTCGTTCGCGAGCAACCGGACGAAGAGGCGCTTCGTTCCATCTTCGAGGAACTGGAATTTAGAACACTTATCGACCGGGTACTTAAAAAAGAGACTTCCGCTCCTCTCCCACTCTTTCCCGAAAAAAGTGAAGGGATACAAGGCGATTTATTTGCAAATTTCACGGGCAACGAGCCGAGTGAAGCCAAAAAATCGAATCTAGAGACGTTAGAATCGCTCTGTTGTGACTATCAACTCATTGATACAGAAGAGAAAAGAAAGGAAATTATTCAAAAGTTACTTACATCTAAAATTCTCTCGTTAGATACGGAAACCACCGGAACGGAACCGATGGATGCAGAATTGGTCGGAATGAGTTTCTCCATTGCCGAAAATGAAGCATTTTATGTCCCGGTTCCCACAAACCAAGAAGAAGCGTTAAAAATCGTCAATGAGTTTCGACCGGTATTCGAAAACGAAAGTTCGCTGAAAGTGGGGCAAAATATCAAGTACGATATGATTGTTCTCCAAAATTATGGAGTGGAAGTAAAAGGCCCGCTCTTCGACACAATGATTGCTCACTATGTTCTTCAACCGGAACTTCGCCACGGGATGGATTATCTGGCAGAAATCTATTTGCATTATCAGACGATTCATATCGATGAGTTGATAGGGCCAAAAGGTAAAAACCAGAAGAATATGCGCGACCTTGCTCCGAAGGATGTTTACCGCTACGCTTGCGAAGATGCAGACGTAACGCTGAAACTGAAAAACGTACTGGAGAAAGAATTGAAAGAGAATGGCGCCGAACGTTTGTTCTATGATATCGAAATGCCTCTCGTCCCGGTATTGGTCAATATAGAAAGAAACGGAGTGTTATTGGATACGGAAGCGTTGAAACAGTCGTCCGCTCATTTTACAGAACAGATGGAACGCATCGAAAAAGAGATTTATGATCTGGCAGGCGAGACTTTCAATATCGCTTCGCCGAAACAGGTCGGTGAAGTTCTGTTTGATAAGCTGAAGATTGTAGAAAAAGCCAAAAAGACAAAGACAGGGCAATATGTCACTTCGGAAGAGGTTCTCGAAAGTCTTCGCCACAAACATCCGGTGGTGGAGAAAATTCTGGAACACCGCGGACTGAAGAAGTTACTGGGAACGTATATCGACGCACTCCCCCAACTTATCAATCCACGTACGGGAAGGGTACATACCTCTTTCAATCAGACTGTCACCGCTACAGGACGTCTCAGCTCAAGCAATCCGAACTTACAGAATATCCCCATACGCGACGAAAACGGGAAAGAAATCCGTAAAGCATTTATTCCGGATGAAGGCTGTCTTTTCTTTTCCGCCGACTATTCACAGATCGAATTACGGATTATGGCACATCTCAGTGAAGATAAGAATATGATTGACGCTTTCCTCAGCAATCATGATATCCACGCTGCAACAGCCGCAAAGATTTATAAGATCGGACTGAAAGAGGTAGACTCTGATATGCGCCGCAAAGCAAAAACCGCCAATTTCGGTATTATATATGGTATATCCGTTTTCGGACTTGCCGAACGGATGAATGTAGAACGAAAAGAAGCTAAAGAATTAATCGACGGTTATTTTGAAACCTATCCCGGAGTGAAAGCCTACATGGATCAGAGTATCCGGGTAGCTCAAGAGAAAGGATATGTGGAAACGATTTTCCACCGGAAACGTTTCTTGCCGGATATCAACTCCCGGAATGCAGTCGTACGCGGATATGCGGAACGAAACGCCATCAATGCTCCTATTCAGGGAAGCGCGGCCGATATTATCAAGGTGGCTATGGCACGTATTTACCAACGGTTCCGGGCAGAAGGAATAAAAGCCAAAATGATTCTGCAAGTACATGACGAATTAAATTTCAGTGTCCCTATTGATGAGAAAGAACGGGTAGAAGAAATCGTTATCGAAGAAATGGAAAAAGCATACCGTATGCACGTTCCCTTAAAAGCGGATTACGGATGGGGAAAGAACTGGCTCGAAGCACATTAAAACCGATAATGCATCTTGCACCGCCACAGTGCATACCAGCAAAATTTCAAAAGGATTAAGTAATAACATTATTTAACCTGACAACCAGAAAGCAAGAAAAAGGAACACTTTTTCAACGAAGTGATTCATCCTATATCCGGCAGATTGACTGCCGGATATTTTTTTGTCACCAATATTGCCAAAAAGCAAGTCAATACTAACGCACAAATCTGACATTTTGATAATATTTCATCTTCAATATTGCATAAATACCAAATTAATATGTAATTTCGCAGCGTAAAACAGATGCAGTTATAGAAAAATGAAAGAATAACTCAAAAACTTAAATAGCCATGAAAGCCAAAGTATTTTTAAAGATGTTCGTTGTATCAGCAGTTCTTCTGGTTGCATCAATTGCCACTTCTGCGCGCAGCAATGATGGTCAACTGATCTACAATCCGGTAGAAGAAAATGGTATGACAATAGGACAAACCGTTTACAAAATGGACGGAAGTACCCTTGCTAACTACATGAAGTACAATTATAAGTACGATGATAGCAAACGGATGGTTGAAAGTGAAGCTTTGAGATGGGACAGTGACAAGGATGAATGGCAAAAAGATTTACGAATCAACTATATTTACGAAGGTAAAACCGTCACTACCAACTACTATAAATGGAACACTAAAAAGCAAGCCTACGTATTGGTTCCCGAAATGACCGTTACGATGGATAATACAAATATGTAACAAAACTCTCTCTCATTCTAATATTCTAATAGCAAGGAATGCCGCTTCTGGTGAAGAAGTGGCATTTCACATTATATAATCGGATGTTCCACGTGAAAATACATTATTTATCCTGAATCCCAATCAATCTTATTATTTTTTTAATACCTTTGTACCCATATAAATATGAGTAACTGACCTAATGAGTCCACTGAACTTCACCCACATTCTGACACAGGCAGTCGATGAGCTATCGGAAAGCGAATCTTACAAAGGACTGTTTCATCAACACAAAGATGGCGAACCACTGCCTTCTGCTAAAGTCTTGTATGAAATTATCGAGCTCTCACGCTCTATTCTATTTCCCGGTTATTACGGAAATTCGACCATTAACAGCCGGACTATCAATTATCACATTGGTGTAAACGTTGAAAAACTATTTGATCTGCTCGCAGAGCAAATTCTGGCCGGATTGTGTTTCAGTACTTCCATAGAGGGAAAATGCAACGTCTGCTCCGATTCCAAACGGGAAGAAGCAGCCCGCCTTGCCGCTAAGTTTATCAGCAAACTGCCCACCATGAGGAAAATACTGGCAACAGATGTGGAAGCCGCCTATAACGGTGACCCTGCCGCTGAAAGCTATGGAGAGGTAATCTTCTGCTATCCAGCTATTAAAGCTATCAGCAATTATCGGATAGCACACGAATTGCTGGAACTCGGAGTACCCTTAATTCCCCGTATCATCACAGAAATGGCACATAGCGAAACGGGGATTGATATCCATCCGGCAGCTAAAATAGGCAGTTACTTCACTATCGACCACGGTACGGGTGTCGTAATCGGTGCAACCAGTATTATCGGTAATAATGTCAAACTATACCAAGGTGTTACTTTGGGGGCCAAAAGTTTCCCGTTGGATGCTGACGGAAAGCCTATCAAGGGGATTCCCCGCCACCCTATTCTGGAGGACAATGTTATTGTTTATTCCAACGCCACTATTTTGGGAAGAATCACTATCGGGCACGATGCAACTGTAGGAGGTAACATCTGGGTAACGGAGAACGTGCCTGCCGGAGCAAGAATCGTACAAACCAAAGCAAAAAAATAATATCAAATAATATATATGAGCGAACAATTCGAAATGATAGCCAAGACCTTCCAAGGACTGGAAGAGATACTTGCAGAGGAACTGACAACATTAGGAGCCAACGACATTCAAATAGGCCGTCGAATGGTTTCATTCAGTGGAGATAAACGTATGATGTATAAAGCCAATTTCTGCCTTCGTACTGCTATCCGCATTCTGAAACCAATTAAAAACTTCACTGCTAAAGATGCAGACGAGGTTTATAATCAGATACAAACCATTCCATGGGAAGAATATCTTGATGTAAACAAGACATTTGCCATTGATGCGGTAGTGTTCAGCGAAGAATTCCGCCATTCAAAGTTCGTTTCATATAAGGTAAAGGATGCGATTGTGGATTACTTCCGCGAGAAAACCGGGAAACGCCCGTCTGTCCGCATCAACAATCCGGACGTACTGCTGAATATTCACATTGCACAGACTACTTGCACTTTGTCTTTGGACTCTTCAGGAGAATCACTGCACCGTCGCGGTTATCGCCAGGAAGCGGTAGAAGCCCCGTTAAATGAGGTATTGGCTGCCGGCATGATTCTGATGACCGGATGGCGTGGAGAATGCGACCTGATTGACCCGATGTGCGGTTCGGGCACTATTCCTATCGAAGCGGCACTGATTGCAAAAAATATTGCACCGGGAGTATTCCGTAAAGGATTTGCTTTCGAGAAATGGGTAGATTTCGATGCGGATATGTTCGATGAGATTTACAATGACGACAGCCAGGAGCGTGAGTTTACTCATAAGATTTATGGGTATGATAACAATCCGAAAGCGAATGAGATTGCGACTCACAATATAAAAGCTGCCGGTGTGTCGAAAGACGTCGTGCTGAAACTCCAACCGTTCCAACAGTTTGAACAGCCAAAAGAGAAATCAATCATCATTACCAATCCTCCTTATGGAGAACGTATTTCTACAAATGATTTGCTCGGCCTCTATCAAATGATCGGCGAACGTCTGAAACATGCGTTTGTAGGAAACGAAGCATGGGTGCTTTCTTATCGGGAAGAGTGTTTCGACCAGATTGGTTTGAAAGCAAGTCAGAAGGTTCCTTTGTTCAATGGACCGTTGGAGTGTGAGTTCCGCAAATATGAGATTTTTGACGGAAAATACAAAGAATTCAAGAGCCAGGAAGAGGGAGAAGAAAAGAAAGAGACTGAAGGAGAACAGGCTCCAAGATTCAGAGAGAGAAAAGAATTTAAGCCACGCCGCGAGGGTGAGTTCAAACCGCGTCGGGATGGTGAATCCAGACCTCGCAGAGAGGGAGAATACAAGCCGCGCAGAGAAGGTGATGAGTTCAAAGGTGATGACAGAGATAGAAAGCCACGGGGAGAATTCCGCGGAGGAAGAGATTCAAGAGGGCCAAGAGAATTTAGGGGGAACCGGGAGCCGAGGATTCCGAAGAAGGAAGAGGAATAAACAAGCATCAATATTTAATTATACATTGACGCCAAATTGCCTATTAACTAACTGATAGACATATGAGGTCACAAATTGTGATCTCAAGTTCAAACAACAATAATGTTAAGTAATAGGCGTAGATAGTAAACCACCAATTAGACTAAAAATGAATGAATTAGTTATTATAGAAAACAAAATATATGAAATCAGAGGACAAAAGGTTATGCTTGACTTTGATTTGGCAGAAATGTATGAGATTGAAACAAAGAACCTAAAACGAACAGTAAAAAGAAATATAAATCGTTTTCCTGCGGATTTTATGTTTCAGCTTACAAAAACAGAAGCTAACTTACTGATAAACAACATAAGGTGCCAAAATGGCACCTTAGAAATAAACTGGTTTAGATATCAACCTTATGCCTTTACCGAACAAGGAGTCGCAATGCTATCAGGTCTTTTAAATAGTGAAAAAGCCATCGAAGTCAACATCAACATCATGCGAGCCTTTGTCCACATGCGCCAATACCTGCTCTCCCATGCTCCAAAACAGGAATTGGAAGAATTGAGGAAAAGGATTGAATACTTGGAAGAGGACATATCCTCCGACAGAGAAAGCTACGAGAAGCAATTTGATGACCTATTCACCGCTTTTGCCAAATTGAGTGCTGCCATTCAAATAAAGCAGACTCCTTTGGACAGAGTAAAAATAGAAGGATTTAAAACAAATAATAAAGAAAAGAGCAATGAGTAAAATTGGGAAAAGAGCTATTCTGTTATTGTTGGCACTACCAATCGGATTCAATGTTATGGCACAAGAAACCAAAAAGCCGATGCTGGAAGAACTGATTCCGGGCGGCGAGAGTTACCTCTATGCAGAAAACCTGTACGGACTGCAATGGTGGGGTGACGAATGCATCAAACCGGGCATCGACACTCTTTATTCGGTTCAACCCCAAACAGGAAAAGAAGAAGTCCTGTTCACCCGTGAACAAGTAAACAAAGCACTGGCATCTGCCGGATACCCAAAGTTATCTCATCTTTACGACCTCCAATTCCTCTGGGATGACAAAACGGAAGTATTGCTACCTAGAAACGTCCGCTATGCTGTTTACAATTGGAAGAAGGAAGAAGTTATCGGCAGAGATGACCTACCCAAAGAACCATCTGCCAACTATGACTATGCTATCAATAAGAATCTCGCCTATACCGTAAAAAACAATCTGTATGTCAACGGACGACAAATCACCAACGAACCCGAAGGTATCGTTTGCGGACAATCTGTGCACCGCAATGAATTCGGTATCAACAAAGGAACCTTTTGGAGTCCGAAAGGCAATTTGCTCGCTTTCTACCGTATGGACGAAAGTATGGTGACTCAATATCCGCTTGTAGACATCACAGCACGTGTAGGAGAAGTAAATAACATACGTTATCCGATGGCCGGAATGACCAGCCACAAGGTACAAGTCGGTATTTATAACCCTTCTACCGATAAAAACATTTACTTGAATACAGGCGATCCCACCAATCGTTATTTCACCAATATCAGTTGGGCACCGGACGAAAAAAGTCTTTATCTCATAGAGGTAAACCGCGATCAGAACCATGCCAAACTCTGCCAATATAATGCAGAGACAGGTGAGCTGATGCAGACTTTATATGAAGAGACACATCCCAAATACGTCGAACCGCAAAATCCAATCGTATTCTTGCCATGGGATGACACCAAGTTCATCTACCAAAGTCAGCGGGATGGCTACAACCACCTTTATCTCTTCGATACACGCACCAAGATATATCCCGAAACACATACTTCTGCCAACGGTGGCACATACCGTCAATACTGTAAGGTAAAACAACTAACTAAAGGAGATTGGTTGGTAAGTGAGATTCTGGGATTCAATGCCAAACGCAAAGATATCATCTTCACTGCCATAGAGGGGTTGAAGAGCGGACATTTCGCCGTTAACACCGCCAACGGAAAGATGAATCAGCCATTCAGTACCTCTCAAGAAAGCGAACATAACGGACTGCTCAATGCATCCGGCACATATCTTATCGACCGTTATTCGACCAAAGACCAACCCCGCATTATCAATCTGGTAGACACAAAGAAGTTCAAAGAAACCGTCAATCTGCTAACCGCCAAAAGTCCTTACGAAGGTTACCAAATGCCAAGTATCGAAACCGGAACAATCAAAGCATCCGATGGCACTACCGACCTGCATTTCCGAATCATGAAACCGGCAGACTTCGATTCAAGCAAGAAATACCCGGTCATTGTCTATGTCTACGGAGGTCCTCATGCACAATGTGTCACCGGAGGATGGCAGAACGGTGCACGCGGGTGGGATACTTATATGGCAAATAAAGGTTATATCATGTTCACCATCGACAATCGTGGCAGCAGTAACCGTGGACTAGCATTTGAGAACGCTACTTTCCGGCGTCTCGGTGTGGAAGAAGGTAAAGACCAAGTAAAAGGTATAGAATATCTGAAATCCCTACCTTACGTGGACAGTGAGCGTATCGGCGTACATGGATGGAGTTTCGGAGGACACATGACTACTGCCCTGCTTCTCCGCTATCCGGAAATATTCAAAGTAGGTGTTGCCGGAGGTCCTGTGATAGACTGGGGGTACTACGAAATAATGTACGGCGAACGTTATATGGATACACCCGAAACGAATCCGGAAGGCTACAAGGAGTGTAATTTGAAGAACTTAGCCGGACAGCTGAAAGGCCATCTGTTGATTATCCATGACGATCATGATGACACCTGTGTGCCGCAGCACACCCTATCGTTCATGAAAGCCTGCGTAGACGCACGCACCTATCCCGACCTGTTCATTTACCCGTGCCATAAACACAACGTAATGGGCCGTGACCGCGTACATTTGCACGAGAAAATTACCCGATATTTTGAAGAACATCTATAATACCAACTCATTATGAAGATATTATTACTAGGCTCGGGTGGCCGCGAACATGCACTTGCATGGAAAATAGCCCAAAGTCCGAAAGTTGAAAAACTATACATTACACCGGGTAATGCCGGAACAACTGCCGTAGGTGAGAATGTCAATATCAAAGCAACTGATTTTGACGCTATCAGTACTTTCGCCTTGAAAGAAAACATCGAAATGGTAGTAGTGGGTCCCGAAGATCCGTTGGTAGAAGGAATCTATGACTATTTCCAGAATCGCCCGGAGTTAAAACATATTGCCGTTATCGGTCCTTCCGCACAGGGAGCACAGCTGGAAGGAAGCAAGGAATTTGCAAAAGGCTTTATGATGCGTCATCATATCCCGACAGCCCGTTATAAAAGCATTACTTCCACCAACATCGAAGAAGGTCTGGCCTTCCTCGAAGCACTGGAAGCTCCTTACGTACTGAAAGCCGACGGACTTTGTGCCGGGAAAGGTGTTCTTATCCTTCCTACTCTGGATGAAGCGAAGAAAGAACTGAAAGAAATGCTCGGCGGTATGTTCGGCTCTGCATCTGCAACTGTTGTCATCGAAGAATTCCTAAGTGGTATCGAGTGCTCCGTGTTCGTACTGACAGATGGAGAAAACTATAAGGTCCTCCCCGTTGCCAAAGACTACAAACGCATCGGCGAAGGTGATAAAGGACTGAATACAGGCGGTATGGGCAGTGTAACCCCCGTTCCGTTCGCCGATGAAGTGTTCATGGAAAAAGTACGCACACGTATTATCGAACCGACAATCAACGGACTGAAAGAAGAAAACATCACCTACAAAGGTTTCATCTTCCTCGGACTTATCAACGTAAAAGGCGAGCCGATGGTTATCGAATACAACGTCCGTATGGGCGATCCGGAAACAGAAAGCGTCATGCTCCGTATCCAAAGTGATCTCGTCGAACTGCTTGAAGGCACTGCCGCAGGCAATCTGAACGAAAAGACATTGGTTATGGATCCACGTTCAGCCGGTTGTGTCATTCTCGTCAGTGGCGGATACCCGGAAGCCTACGAAAAAGGATTCCCCATCAGCGGGCTGGAACAAGCTGCCGCTACGGACAGTATCATCTTCCATGCCGGAACAGCAATGAAAGACGGGCAGGTAATGACAAACGGAGGACGTGTCATCGCCGTTTGCTCTTACGGTGCAACCAAAGAAGAAGCATTGGCGCAGAGCTATAAGGTGGCGGATATGATCAACTTCGACAAGAAGTACTTCCGCCGCGATATCGGATTCGATTTATAACAGACGAATGAGAAATAAAAGGTTACAGAATCAAGTAACGGCAGGACGGTTCACCCTGCCTGCCGTTACCCTTATCTGCACTCTTTGCTGGGTGTCGACCTCCTTTTTATTTCCCCAACTCGCATCCATCCCCACACAGGACAACCAGCCTTTCTTCTGGCAATCCATACAGAGCTTCCTGCTTCCGGGCTGGGCGGAACAGATCGTCAGCTTCCTAATCTACGCCATTATCGGCTATTTCTTAATAGAACTGAACAATCAGTTCGGCATTATCCGTATGAGGGCTTCCATGCAGACAGCCATTTACTTCCTGTTTGTCACCGTCTGTCCGGAGATGCATCTGCTATATGCGGGAGATATTGCCGCTTTGGCTTCTCTGATATCCATCTATTTCCTGTTCAGAAGCTACCAGCAATCACACGCGGCGGGTTACCTTTTTTATTCCTTCCTCTTTATCGGAATGGGAAGTATCATTTTTCCCCAACTAACTGTTTTTTCGGTACTTTGGATACTTGAGGCTTATCGTTTCCAATCTCTCACCCTACGCAGTTTCTGCGGGGCACTGCTCGGCTGGATGTTGCCTTACTGGTTTCTGTTCGGACACGCATTCTTCTACAATGAGATGGACCTGTTCTACCGTCCTTTTATCGAGCTGTCAACTTTCGGAGAAGCTTTCCACCTACAGCCCCTTCAGTCTTGGGAACTGGCGATATTGGGATATCTGCTTATACTGTTTATTGTCAGTGCTGTTCATTGTATCGCTGCCGGGTTTGAAGATAAGATACGCACACGCGCCTATCTGCAATTCCTGATAGACTTGACCATCTTCCTCTTCCTGCTGATAGCCATCCAACCGAATTACTGCAATGACCTGTTGCCATTGCTTATGATTAGCAACAGTATTCTGATAGGACACTTTTTTGTACTGACCAACAGCAAAAGTTCGAATGTATTTTTCATCATTTCCTTAGTCAGTCTCACCCTTTTATTCGCATTCAATATATGGACGCTTTTATAGACTCAGCGATACAACTCCTCATAGAATGGGGACTTCCGGGATTATTTATCTCGGCTTTATTGGCGGGGAGCATCGTGCCTTTCAGTTCCGAACTGGTATTGGTAGCCTTAATCAAGCTTGGCTTGCCTCCTATCGCCTGTCTGTTGTCCGCCACTTTGGGGAATACCGCCGGAGGAATGACATGTTATTACATGGGACGCTTAGGCAAAATCGCCTGGATTGAGAAATATTTCAAGGTAAAGAAAGAAAAAGTAGACAAGATGGTAAACTTCCTGCAAGGGAAAGGAGCCATGATGGCATTCTTCGCCTTCCTCCCCGCCATAGGGGAAGTGATTGCCATCGCACTGGGATTTATGCGGAGCAACACATGGATTACGGTAGGTTCTATGTTTCTCGGCAAACTAATACGTTATATCCTTCTCCTATATGTGCTCGAAAGCGCATGGGATGCAGTGGCAACATAAGAATGTAAGAATATTAGATAACAAAACATTAGAGTGAGTGATGAAAAGAATTATTGAGAAAACCGATGATGGGAGCGCTACCCTGTTTGTTCCGGAATTGAATGAACATTATCATTCGACGAAAGGAGCACGCACGGAATCTCAACATATCTTTATTGAGATGGGACTGAAGGCTTCTGCTTCCACCGCCCCACGTATTCTTGAGGTAGGTTTCGGCACCGGATTAAACGCATGGCTCACCCTCGAAGAGGCCGAACAGAGCGGCCGACATATACATTACACCGGATTGGAATTATATCCTTTGGAATGGCAGACAGTGGAAGAGCTCGGATATGTCCGCAATGACGAACAATTATTGGTAAACGGTGAACTGCAACCATCCATCGAGCTATTCAAACAACTCCACACATCTCCCTGGCAAGAAGACGTACAACTCACTCCCCATTTCACCCTGCGGAAAATGAAAAAGGACGCAAATCAATTGGAAGTTAAAAGCACTTTCAACTTCCAATTCGATTTGGTTTACTTCGACGCTTTCGCCCCCGAAAAGCAACCGGAAATGTGGTCGCAAGAACTATTCAACTGTCTTCACGTTTTATTAGACGAAGGCGGGATCCTGACTACCTATTGTGCCAAAGGGGTTGTCCGGAGAATGTTACAAACAGCCGGATTCACAGTAGAACGCCTTCCGGGACCTCCGGGAGGAAAACGGGAGATATTGCGCGCCCGAAAAACAAGAAATGAGAAATAAGATAGAAAATCACGAAATAGAAAAAGCAATGAAGAAACAACTAAAAGATATAAGAAACCTATTCTTGGGAAGTGTCTGCCTATTATTGGCAGCCTGTGCCGGACGCCCGTCCCAAGCCAACAGTTATGAAGAGAAACCTGTAATTACGGTTACGTTGGAGCCTCAACGTTACTTCACCGAAGCCATTGCGGGAGATAAGTTCAAAGTACTCAGCATGGTTCCCAAAGGTTCCAGCCCGGAAACATACGATCCGGTTCCCCAGCAACTTGTTTCTTTAGGGGATAGCAAAGCCTACTTCCGCATCGGATATATCGGCTTCGAGCAAACCTGGATGGACCGCTTGATGAACAATACGCCCCATATTCAGGTATTCGATACTTCCAAAGGAATCGACCTTATCTTGAACAATAACGACCACGGACATGGAAACGGACATAGCCCCCACGACGACCATATCCATGCTGTAGAACCGCATATATGGAATTCTACCGCCAATGCATTAATTATTGCAGGAAATACCTATAAAGCCCTCAGCCAATTGGATAAAGCCAATGACGCCTATTATATGGCTCGCTACGACTCTCTCTGCCAACGTATACAACATACCGACAGCCTGATTCGCCAACAACTTTCTTCACCGGAGGCAGCCAAAGCCTTTATGATCTATCATCCGGCTCTCTCCTACTTCGCCCGCGACTACGGACTGCACCAGATTTCTATCGAAGAAGGAGGAAAAGAGCCCTCCCCTGCTCATTTGAAGGAATTAATAGATCTATGTCGGGCAGAAAACGTACAGGTCATCTTTGTACAACCGGAGTTTGACAAGCGCAATGCGGAAACCATCGCGCAGCAAACCGGAACGAAAGTTGTCCCCATCAATCCGTTAAGCTATGATTGGGAAGAAGAAATGCTGAACGTAGCCCAAGCACTTGCTCCGCAAGCTGAAGCAAAATAGAAGAATCAAGAACCTGCCTAGCCATTTCAAGCAATGAAACCAATCATCGAAATAAAGAACCTATCCGCCGGATATGACGGCCGCACTGTTCTCCATGACGTCAATCTGAACGTCTACGAACGTGATTTCTTAGGTATTATCGGTCCCAACGGAGGTGGTAAGACAACACTTATCAAGTGTATCCTCGGTCTACTGAAACCGACAGGGGGAGAGATTATTTTACACATCCCTGCCACAAAAGGGTCTGATATTCAGCCCTCACTCGGCTATCTTCCCCAGTACAGCACCATAGACAAAAAATTTCCTATTTCGGTGGAAGAAGTGATCCTGTCAGGATTGAGCATACAAAAGTCTCTCACCTCCCGATTCACTTCCGAACAGAAAGAGAAAGGCAAACAGATTATCTCCCGTATGGGACTGGAAGGGCTAGAACACCGTTCTATCGGACAATTAAGCGGCGGACAACTGCAACGTGCCTTGCTGGGACGGGCTATTATCTCCGACCCTGCGGTATTGATTCTCGATGAACCCAGCACGTATATCGACAAACGTTTCGAAGCGCGTCTTTATGAGTTATTGGCTGAAATCAATAAAGAGTGCGCCATCATCCTTGTCAGCCACGACATCGGCACCGTGCTGCAACAGGTAAAATCCATCGCTTGTGTCAACGAAACATTGGATTACCATCCGGATACAGGCGTTACTACGGAATGGCTGGAAAGAAACTTCAACTGCCCTATCGAGCTATTGGGACACGGCACATTGCCTCACCGGATTTTAGGAGAGCATCATCACCATCATTAACTATCAAAGAGTTTCCCTTATACTTAATAAATCTTACTTTCTTCTGCATTATGCAGTTAAATCACTATCTTTGCGACCGCATAACTTGTTTTTAACGAATAAACTACCATAGTGCTAATGAAACAGTACAGAACCGTAAACAACCTCATGGGTTGGCTTACATTCATCATTGCGGCAACAGTCTACTGCATGACGATAGAACCGACCGCAAGTTTCTGGGATTGCCCTGAGTTTATAACTACCGGCTATAAATTGGAAGTCGGACACCCGCCCGGCGCGCCTTTCTTCATGCTGATGGCGAATCTTTTTACACAGTTCGCTTCTGACGTAACGACAGTTGCGAAAATGGTGAACTACATGAGCGCCCTGATGAGCGGTGCCTGTATCCTGTTCCTTTTCTGGAGTATTACCCATCTGGTTCGCAAGCTTATCATCACCGACGAGAACAACATTACCAAAGGGCAGCTTATCACCATTATGGGCAGCGGGCTAGTCGGTGCACTGGTATATACATTCAGCGACACATTCTGGTTCTCCGCCGTAGAAGGTGAAGTATACGCTTTCTCCTCCCTGTTCACCGCAGTCGTTTTCTGGCTGATTTTGAAATGGGAAGACGTGGCCGACCAACCGCACAGCGACCGCTGGATTATCCTGATCGCTTATCTGACCGGCTTAAGTATCGGTGTACATTTGCTGAACCTGCTCTGTCTGCCTGCCATCGTACTGGTATACTACTACAAGAAAACTCCGAGCGCTACTGCAAAAGGCTCTTTTATAGCCCTACTCGGTTCAGGCGTATTAGTAGCCGCCGTGCTCTACGGCATTGTGCCGGGTATTGTGAAAGTAGGCGGATGGTTCGAACTGCTGTTTGTCAACGGACTCGGAATGTCGTTCAATTCCGGCGTTGTAGTTTATATCGTCCTGCTTGCAGCCGCCTTGATTTGGGGAGTATACGAAAGCTACACCGAAAAGGACAAGACACGCATGGCTATTTCATTCATCTTGACAATTGCCTTGCTGGGTATCCCGTTCTACGGTCATGGCCCAAGCAGTATCGTTATCGGTATTCTGGTTATTGCCGCTTTGGGCATTTATCTTGCTCCGAACGTACAGGCTAAAATCAAAGAGAAATGGCGTATTTCCGCACGTACCATGAATACAGCCATGCTATGCACCATGATGATCGTAATCGGATATTCTTCATACGCGCTGATTGTCATCCGTTCCACCGCCAACACTCCGATGGATCAGAACTCGCCGGAAGACATCTTCACGCTAGGCGAATATCTCGGCCGTGAGCAATACGGGACACGTCCGCTTTTCTACGGTCCTGCTTTCTCTTCAAAAGTAGCGCTTGACGTAAAAGACGGCTATTGCATCCCTCGCCAGTCGGAAACGGGCAGCAAGTATGTCCGCAAAGAGAAGATTTCTCCCGACGAGAAAGACTCTTACATCGAACTTCCGGGACGTATCGAGTACGAATATGCGCAGAATATGCTTTTCCCGCGTATGTACAGTTCCTCACACGCCCAACTTTACAAGCAATGGGTGGACGTGAAAGGCCATGATGTGCCATACGACCAATGCGGAGAAATGGTAATGGTAAATATGCCTACCCAGTGGGAAAATATCAAATTCTTCTTCACCTACCAGTTGAACTTCATGTACTGGCGTTATTTCATGTGGAACTTTGCCGGACGGCAGAATGACATACAGGGTAGCGGGGAGATAGAACACGGCAACTGGATCACCGGTATCCCGTTCATAGATAACATACTTGTAGGCAACCAGGAATTGCTTCCGCAAGATCTCAAGAACAACAAAGGGCACAATGTATTCTACTGTCTGCCGTTGATTCTCGGATTGATCGGACTCTTCTGGCAGGCTTACCGCAACCAGCGTGGTATCCAGCAATTCTGGGTAGTATTCTTCCTGTTCTTCATGACAGGTATCGCCATCGTGCTCTACCTCAACCAGACACCCGCACAGCCTCGTGAACGTGACTATGCGTATGCCGGTTCGTTCTATGCTTTCGCTATCTGGGTCGGTATGGGAGTGGCAGGACTGATTCAGTGGTGCTCAAGAATGAAACCCGAACAACGCCTCATCGCAGGAGTTACGGAAGAAGAAGCCGAGAAGATTAGAAAAACGCTGGAAGAGAAAAGAGCGAAGTTTATCACGGAAGAAGAAGAGGCCGAGCTGCAATATAAGCTCGACTCGCTATACGAAACTTACATCCCGTACAAACCGTCTGCGGCAATGGCGTGCATCCTTTCCATCATCTGTTTGCTTGTCCCCATACAAATGGCAAGCCAGACGTGGGATGATCACGACCGTAGTGGCCGTTTTGTGGCACGTGACTTCGGACAGAACTACCTGATGACTCTGCAGGAAAAAGGCAACCCGATCATCTACACGAACGGTGATAACGATACCTTCCCCTTGTGGTACAATCAGGAAACAGAAGGCTTCCGCACAGATGCCCGTACCTGCAACCTAAGCTACCTGCAAACGGATTGGTACATCGACCAGATGAAGCGTCCGGCATACGATTCTCCATCGCTCCCTATCACTTGGGACCGTGTGGAGTATGTGGAAGGACAAAATGAATATATCCCGGTACGCCCGGAAATGAAAGCCTTCATCGACAGTTACTTCAAGCAAGCTAACGAATTGGCTGCCAAAGGAGATACGACCATATTATCGCTCGTACACTCCATCTTCGGTGAGAACCCCTATGAACTGAAGGAAATCATCAACCGCTGGATGCTCGGCAAGAACGACCAGCTGAAGGAGCTTCTCAAAAAGACCGGAAAGGATATACAGCTCCCGCTGATTCCAACAGACAGTATCGTGATGAAGATAGACGAAGAAGCTGTACGCCGCTCCGGCATGAAGATACCGGAAGCTTTGGGCGACTCTATCCCCGAATATATGACGATCACCCTCAGAGACGCCAACGGAAGCCCGAAACGTGCGCTCTACAAGAATGAACTGATGATGCTCGAAATGCTCGCTAACGCCAACTGGGAACGTCCTATCTATATGGCAATCACCGTAGGCGGAGAGAACCATTTGGGCATGGGCAATCACTTCACGCAGGAAGGTCTCGCTTACCGCTTCACTCCGTTCGATACGGAAAAGCTGGACAGCAAGATTGACAGCGAAAAGATGTACGGCAATCTGATGAAAAAGTTCAAGTTCGGTGGCATCGACCAGCCGGGCATATACATCGACGAGAACGTGATGCGTATGTGCTACACACATCGTCGCATCTTCACGCAACTCGTAGGGCAGCTCATCAAAGAGGGCAAGAAAGATAAAGCACTCGCTGCGCTCGACTATGCAGAAAAGGTGATTCCGGCTTACAACGTGCCATATGACTGGGCAAACGGTGCTTTCCAAATGGCAGAATCTTACTATCAATTAGGTCAGAACGAGAAGGCCAACAAGATCATTGACGACCTTGCCAACAAGTCACTCGAATATATGATCTGGTATCTCAGTCTGAACGATAACCAGCTTGCCATTGCCGGAGAGAATTTCGTATATAACGCAAGCTTGCTTGACGCGGAAATTCGCTTAATGGAGAAATACAAATCAGAAAAACTCGCAAAACATTACTCCGAGCAACTCGACCAATTATACAACGAGTATGTGACGAGAATGAAAGGGAAATAGTAATTTAGTACAATGTTTATAGAACAACCACCTTGGTTTTTCCGGGCGTTGTATCCACAAGCAATCTTCCGGATGGATCCGAACGTACGGGCAGTCTATCTGACTTTCGATGACGGACCCATCCCGGAGGTTACTCCTTGGATATTGGATTTATTGGAAAAACACCACATCAAAGCTACCTTTTTCATGGTAGGCGACAATATACGCAAGCACCCGGATGAATATCGAATGGTAGTAGAGCGCGGACACCGCATCGGCAACCACACATTCAACCATATTCGCGGATTTGAGTATTCCAATCCGGACTATCTGGCAAATGCCAAGAAAGTAGACGAGATTATCCATTCAGACCTGTTCCGTCCGCCACACGGGCATATGGGTTTCCGGCAGTACTATACGCTTCGCCACCACTATCGCATCATCATGTGGGACCTCGTAACCCGCGATTACAGTAAATGTATACGTCCCGAACAGGTATTGGACAACGTGAAACACTATGTACGTAACGGCTCTATCATTACCTTCCACGACTCACTGAAATCTTGGAACAACGGGAATTTGCAATATGCCCTACCCCGTGCCATCGAATTCCTAAAAGCAGAAGGATACGAGTTTAAAGTATTCTAGGATATCTCATAAATGACTCTGATTATATGCTTTGAATTACATAAATCGTATAATTCAAAGCATATATTCCCTCCTATCCTATCATAATCTCATTTTTTTATTTACATTTGCAACGGACTCTTCCGCAGAAAGCCTTCGGGTGGTGAGGGGGAGCCGTTTTTATATTGAGAAGACGTTTACAAGCGTTTGTCATTGGTGTTCAAAACTTCGCAAATTTCGTTCTACCGGAATGACGAGCTGCAACGAAGACGTCCTCCTGATGTGTGCTTATATACATCCGTGCCTCGCTTTGAAAAACAAAGAGAGGCGGCGGGTGTTGTACATATCGGCGTGGGCTTTCTGCGTTGTTCGTTCCCGGTAGCTGGCATTGCGAAGGCCTTGAACACGGAACGGACGAAGGTAAGATTCCCGCGCCTTTTTCATATATATTCTTCCAAAGTTACATTTACTAAAATTAGTTCACCTACGGGAATCTGGGCGAAACACACAGAGTTGTATGGATATGATTCATGCAGGACAGCTTATCGAACGTATTCTTCACGACCAAGGACGTAGCGTCACTTGGTTCGCTGCCCAATTGTGTTGTACCCGTCCCAATGTCTATAAAATATTCCACAAAGAGAATATTGATATCCAATTGCTTTGGCGTATATCCTGCATCCTCAATCACGACTTCTTCAGAGACTTGTCCGATACGATCAGCCTCATCCCTCCTACGAACACTGTCTCCAAATAGGCGACATATTTGTCACCCTTTAGGAACTACCCGTTTCCCCTTTGTTATGTTCCTTTCACATACCTTTGCGACATATTAACAAAACTCACAGAATGATGAAGATGAAAAAACTAATTCTATTAATTGCATTGATTCTCGGTTGTACATTGGAGAGCTATGCTCAAAAGTCTACATTTCAGTTTCGTGACGCACAATCGCGTGCAGGTGATGCAGTAAGCGAAGTATGTGTAAAACCTGTAGTAGCGGAAGTCAGGCTGCTGGGAGGAGAGACTCCCAAACGACAAGTATTCACCTATAAGTTCACACGTGAAGAAGTAGAAATCGGATTGAAAGGAGACTTGGGCAATGTCCGTTCATGGGCTACTTATAAAGCCAACGAAGATGCCGGTAGCGACGTTATCATGGCAGCCACCTATAAAGTGGAAACTAACGATGAAGGAGGCTACACAGTAACGGTGGTAGGCTTCCCTGCCGTTTTTAGTAAATGGTACACTGCCACTAAGGACGATTATGAATGGATAAGGATAAAGAAACTCGCTCCTACGGATGAGAAAGGGGTAATAGCACCGGTCGTAAAAACCAATAATTAACTATTAAAACATAAGAAACAATGAAAAAAGTATTATCAATCGTAGCCGCACTTCTCTTATGTGTAGGCACACAGGCACAGATCGTATCATCCAGAAGTTCCATTGTAAGAACAGAAAAACAACAGTCTAACAAGCAGTGGTTCTTACGCGGTGGCTTAAACGTTATGAAAATGACAGGAGACGATGATGAAAGTGGTAGCAAACTTGGTTACAACTTCATATATGGCTTTCAGAAACCGATGGGAAGCATAGGAACCTATTGGGGGATGGAATTCGGCCTTGGCTCTCGTGGTTGGGGATACTCTGAAGATGATTACGAAATCAGCCAAATAGCACACAACGTACAAATTTCTCCGTTTACATTCGGATATAAGTACAACATCACAAATAATATTGCACTAGACGCACATCTCGGAGCCTATGTAAGTTGTGACTACTTAGGAAAAATCACCGAAAAAGAGGACTACAATGGTAAAACAGAAGAAACTACCGTGAAAATTGGAGATTGGGATGACTGGAAACGTTTTGACGCAGGAATGAATATCGGCGTAGGCATATGGTACGACCGTTTCAATTTCGACATTACCTATCAACGCGGATTTATCAAAACTTGGGAATCAAATACAAGCAACGTACTGATTCGGTTAGGTGTAGCATTCTAAACTCTACCAACAAGATTGTAAAAAAAGTAAAATCAGACCTTTCAATATCATTTTTCATTCAGCATTCATGTTCTCCTCTCTCCGTAAAAAGAGACTTGAATGCTGTTTTTTTCAAATAATCAGTAATATATTCTATATCTATGATGCAAAAACCTTATGGGGCACTTGGATACAAATTGAGGAGAATAATCACCATTGGGTATGGAAACTCGAACCCAATGGAGATTTTTATTGAAAAAAGTATATAAACGAAACACTTGACGGTAGAGAAAAAGGTACTTATATCTGTACAAAAGATACAGAAGGCGGAATAATCACTCTAAGCCCATGGCCGGATATGGAATCAAATTCTATCTATATCAGAAAATCAAATGATAGTCGAATATAATGATCATGAACTCTACTTTACCAAACAATAATATCAAATATTAATTAATAATTAATCAGTTATGAAAACATTATGGAAACTGGCTACTTGCGTAGCCGTAGTATTATTATCATTCAGTATGTATTCCTGTGGCGACGATGACGAAGACTCCATCGGATCAGTAGATGAATTAGTAGGTATGTGGGAAGTCGTCGAACATAGCGGATATGAAATAGAAGATGGTGAACGCGAAGAGGACAATCCATCATACTATGTCGGCAGACGATATGAACTGAAATCTGATATGACCTTCAATAGTTACTCCAAAGGAAGCAGTAACCCTAGTGAAACCGGTAAATGGGAGTTAAAAAACGGCTCTGTCCATCTTATCTTCTATTATCCGAATGACGGTGGATACGATTATGAGGATCCGGATATTATGAAAATTGTAGAGATATCCGCAGACAAACTTGTATGGGAATATCATTGGAAAGAAACCGGATGGGAATTATATGAAAAAGAGACTCTGAAGAAAATTGCTCAATAAGCAATGTACCCAAAATATATTTCACATAAGTTGAGGGTTCCGATTCATATCGGCGCCCTCAACTAAGCATCCATTTCCAGGCGGGTACCACATGAATAGACATATCTTGTTCTTTCCATTCGGCTTCTGCTTCCATCGTAACGATAGTCAGTTCCCGGCAACCTGTCGCTTGGGCTGCTTCCAACAAACCATCAACTTCCCGTTTACGGGTCTCCTCATCCCCAATTTGGTAACTTACCTGAATCAATCGCGTCACTTTATCATATTCAACAACTACAAAATCACACTCTTTCTTCCCCTTATAATAATGCAACTCCTCTTGGATTCGCAGGTTCCGCCGCAAATGAAGAAAGACCGCATTCTCCAAAAGCTTTCCATTATCTTCACTATGCGGATTTAAGAGGACGGAGCGCAAACCATTATCAATGCAATAATATTTCTTATCTCCTGTGCTCTCTTTCGCCAGAGATGGCTCATATTTCGTCAGGGAGAAGAAAAGGTAGACAGATTCTGTCTGCACAATCACATCATAAAGCGTATTCTTCCCAATGCTGACTCCCTGCGACTTCAATTCATTGTAAATACGATTGATAGAAGTAGGCTTAGCCAGATTCGACATCACGCGCTTTATAAAATAACGTATCGGTTCCGGATTCTTTATTTCATATCTCTCTACAAGATCTTTGTAAAGCATTACAAAGAAATATTCCTGCAAAATCCTGTCTTTATACAGTGGAGCCGCCAATACAACTTCCGGAAATCCCCCTCCATGCAAATACGTCTTAAACGCATTCACAAGTTTGGCTCGATTCTCAGGCACATAATAGTTTGTATTGATATCGGTAAAGTTACAAAATTCATTGAATGATAACGGGAATTCTTCGTATTGCAATGTCCGGCCACGCAAAGAGGTAGCCAATTCGGAGGAAAGCATTCGAGAGTTACTTCCGGTAAGGAAGATATGCCTGCATTCCTGCTCGTATACTCTCCTTACAAAAGGTTGCCAATCATCCGCCATCTGTACTTCATCAAAGAACATATATACATCCTTCAGAAGAATTGCCGGATAGAGTTCCCGATAAGCCTGAAGTATTTCATCTAGATTATCTACATTCAAGTGCAGACGTTCGTCATCGAAATTGAGGAACAGAATTTGCTCCTTCGCAATAATCCGTTCGCGAATAAGCTGATTTATCGTCAATAGGAACAAAGAAGACTTACCGCACCTTCTCACCCCCGGCACAGTTATAATCTTCCCGCTATCAAGCGGCAAAGTAAGTTCACGAGGGCAGACTTCTATTGGCAGTAATGCCTGAAATCCCGCAATCAGTTGTTTTAGTAATTCTTTCTTTCCCATAAAGACACTTTTTATAAAATCTTTCCTTCTACAGAAGACAAAAATAAGCAAAAGTTTCTTTCATGCAAAGAAACGATAGCAAAAAGTAAATCAGCAAATGAAATATTAGCAAACAATATATCAGGAAGTTCTCTTGGCATACAAGCAGCTATTAGCTATCATACAGGCTATTAAAATATGCCGCATAGAGTATCAACACCTGTCGTCTCAGGTATTAACACTTAATATATAGGCTGTTAATACCTGAGACGACAAGTATTAACAGCCTACAAACAAGGTATTTTATACCCAAAACAGTTTAATAAGCCACAGTCAACGGTGTGCGTACTTTCTGTGCATATTGGGACATATATTCATTCCAGGCTTCTGCCGTCTTGATAGCAGCTTTATCCCACGCAGATCCCCAGTAATAAGTATATTCCGAACCCGGTTCATATTCGCTGACAGCCAGCACGTGACCATCGGCCCCACCACGTTCTTTCTTTTCCTTCTCTTGGAAAAGAACTACTTTAGCATCCTTCACCTGTGCAGGGAACGCAGCACCAACAAAGATTTTGCCGTTTCCACCACTACGGTCGGTTGTAGGATCGACATAAGTGATATAGCCATTCGCAGCGTCCGCCATCGTTACTCCATCCGGTTCGCGCAAAACCAATCCTGTAGCCACAGGCATTGTTTCTTTCAGATTGGTGTACGAAATCACCGCTTTGTTCAAATACGAGCCTGCATCCAGCGAAATTACACGCGTTTCCACCACACCGGAATCTCCACGAACCACCAGCGGATTAAATTCCAGCTTCACAGTGAAACGCAACGGACCATTATCAAGGATTTCCTGTGTACGATAGCAGTAAGGATAGACAATCGTATCACCCTCCATCAAAGCCGACGTACCGCAGCCCAGCGTAGGACCTACCGCATAGCAATCCATTCCGTAGCCATGATCAACGTGATAAGAGATGGCACGTTGAAGTTCGGCAGCCGCCTTGGGGTCCGTTTTCTTCAGTTCGGCAATCTTCGCACGCTTCTCTGAATTAAGTTCTTCGGCATAAAGAGCTTCCAAGATCGGTTCGGTAGTATTATACTTCGTGAAAAGGTCATAACCGAATCCACGCTCGTTTCTTGCCTGCAAAGCAGGACCATACGCACGGAAACCTACCAAGTCATTCTCCCAAGCAAGGTCATCAAGACGCTCGGGGTAATATTTACCGCAAGCAATCACATTAAAGGCTTCCGGAGCACCCGGCTGAATGGTATAAGTGGCCGTACCATTAGCTTTCACCGTAGCCGGGAAAATAACCTTTTCATCGTATGTCACCTGATAGGGAACCTGCTGTCCGTCCGCATCAAGCACTACAATCTGTGCCGTGTCCGCCAGTTTCAACTTCGCAACCACATCGCTCATCGGTACTTCCACCATCTCCCCTGTACGCTCTAAAGCCAAAGGATTGGTCACTGTAACCGTCATTGCCTGTTTGCTGTCAGCACAGGAAGCAACTCCCATCAAGACTGCAGCAACCAGAATTAATATCTTCTTCATGATTAATCTACATTGAATGAATAATAAAAAGATAAGGTGACAGACGAAAAGAGAAAGCTCTTTACCATTCTATCACCTTATCGGAATATCTCGTTATCTCACTATTATTTCGGTTGTTTTCCGATATAAGCAAGGATACCACCGTCTACGTAAAGGATATGACCGTTGACAGCGTTAGAAGCTTCAGAAGCAAGGAATACTGCAGGACCAGTCAGTTCTTCCGGATTCAGCCAACGACCGGCCGGAGTCTTAGCGCAGATGAATGAATCGAACGGGTGACGGCTTCCGTCTGCTTGCGGCTCACGAAGAGGAGCAGTTTGCGGAGTAGCGATGTAACCCGGGCCGATACCGTTACATTGAATGTTGTATTCACCATATTCAGAGCAGATATTGCGAGTCAGCATTTTCAGACCACCTTTAGCGGCAGCGTATGCAGATACAGTCTCACGTCCCAATTCAGACATCATAGAGCAGATGTTGATGATCTTACCTGCACGTTTCTCCATCATTGCGGGCAAAACAGCCTTAGAAACGATGAACGGAGCGTTCAAGTCGATGTCAATCACCTTACGGAAATCAGCGGCTTCCATTTCGTGCATAGGCACACGACGGATGATACCTGCATTATTAACAAGAATATCAACTGTACCTACTTCTTTCGCGATAGTGGCAACCATAGCCTGTACAGCCGGTTCGTCTGTTACATCACATACATAACCGTGAGCTTTGATACCTTTTGCAGCGTATGCAGCCATACCTTTGTCCACCAACTCCTGATTGATGTCGTTGAAACAAATAGTAGCACCTTGTTCTGCGAATGCAGAAGCAATTGCAAATCCGATACCGTAAGAAGCACCTGTAACGAGAGCTACTTTACCTTCCAAAGAAAAATTCAAAAACTGATTCATAATTTTTTGTTATTAAATTAGGAAAATTATTGTAGTTGTTTATTTCAAGTCTGTTATCAATGAGAAATCCTGATCTCCGTAGTCAAGGTTCTCGCCGCCCATGCCCCAGATAAAGGTATAATTGTGGGTAGCGGCAGCCGAGTGGATAGACCATTCGGGTGAAAGAACCGCCTGATCGCCTTTCATCCATACATGGCGCGTTTCGTCCACTTCGCCCATAAAGTGACAGATAGCATGGTCTTCGGGAATTTCAAAGTAGAAATAAGCCTCCATACGACGACTATGTACGTGAGCAGGCATGGTATTCCATACACTTCCCGGAGCAAGTTCCGTCATACCCATCTGCAATTGGCAGGTAGGAAGTACCTGATTCACCAGCATTTTATTGATGTTACGATGATTGGACCCTTCCAGAGAACCCATCTCGGCAACGACTGCATCGGCTTTCGTCACTTTGCGGTCAGGATAGTTGCGGTGTGCAGTCAGCGAGTTGAAGTAGAACTTAGCCGGATGGGCAGCGTCCTTACTTTCAAAGGTCACCTCACGATCACCCGAACCCAGATAAAGGGCTTCTTTATAATCAAGTTCAAATACCGCATCACCTGCTTTTACAACACCGGGACCTCCCACATTGAAGATACCCATTTCACGGCGGGTCAGGAAGAACGGAGCTTTCAACGGATCAATCGCTTCAAGCTTCAGCACCTCACCAACAGGAAGCGCGCCACCTACCACCATACGGTCGTACATGGAATACACCATATTTACTTCATTGGGGACAAATATCTTTTCGATCAAAAAATCTCTACGGATTCTTGCGGTATCATAACTTTTTGCATCTTCGGGATGCGCGGCATAGCGAATTTCATAGTTCGTTTTCATACTTTATTTATTTATAGTTATTGAATAAGCCTCTCTGCTAAATGCACGTCGTTTACGTACACGATGCAAAAATAGCAAAAGAAAACGGGTTAACATTACAATTTTGTTCCAATTATCCATCAAAAATGTCCAGAAACGTTGCAATGTACACTTTTTTAACGAACTATAATACGTTTCGGAGGAAATTTTTACTTAAAGCGAGGAGAGTATTGTATTTTTTAAGACTACCGGCAAAAAACAAACAAGATACAAAATCAGGTCTGAATACATGCCATATCATCATCAAATAACTAAACAGCGCATAAAAACGGATGAAATGGACAGCAGGAAACAAAAAACAAATAGCAGATACACACAACTAATACACAATCACTTATCTACCAATGTAGTATAGAAATAGTAGTAAAAAGATTCTCTTTTTTCATACTGACGTATTCGATACGACGTCCGGAATTTGAGTAGAAAGCAAGAAAAGCTTTACTTTACTCAAAAAATAAAAAGCTATGAATTACCGGAGAAAGCCGGAAAGTCACTTTCAACCTTTCTCCCGAAGACCTCTCTTTCACACGCAAAGATATGACTTGGGGACAAGAAAAAGGTGAGTACAAACTATGGATAGGCAGAGACTCCAACGCAAACCTGGAAGCATCCTTCACTATTAAGTGACGCTCTTCATGAAAGGTGTATCAAAACACCGGGTCAATGTAAAAACCTGAGGGGTAAATTTATAAATTGTTATCTTTGTCTC
>ERZ1673698.1205-NODE-1205-length-27230-cov-27.784765_pt1 | contig 27230 bp, 25 predicted proteins | sample MGYA00580228_ERZ1673698 | MGnify/ENA primary metagenome ERZ1673698 (study PRJEB41218, sample SAMN15661768) | gut metagenome | host: Homo sapiens | place: Canada: London | collected 2015-08-20/2019-03-30 | study: EMG produced TPA metagenomics assembly of... | reverse complement strand
TATTGCTTATTATCCGCACCCAAAAAGTTGCATTTATAAGTTGAACTCAAGAAATTTTATCCAAGCTGATAATGGACTTTGGATGACATTCAAATCTCAGAAAACCGGAACTGTAACTCAAATACCCCTCAGTCATTTATTTCAAGGAAAAGCAGTCAGAATTCTGTATCGTTATCCAAACTTGGATGATTTCTTCCACATCAAACCCAATGCATCGGTCAATAAGGAATTAATACGCATAGGTAAGCTTGCGGGAATAGAGAAGCATTTTTCTTTTCATACAGCCCGTCATACCAACGCTACCTTATTATTATATAAAGGAGTACAATTGGCTACCGTACAAAAGTTACTAGGGCATCGGGATATAAAAACAACACAAGTTTACGGGGAGATACTTCCTCAAACAATTATAAAGGAATTGAAGAAATGTAAATTTTAAACGAACTTCAAAATAAAAGATTGCAGCATAATCCTATTTTCAGCCCTTATAGCTATGATAAAAATAAACATAATCCCATAATGAACAAAAATGCATTGTTTATATTACAGGCAATACCTAATTTTGATAATATAAAACTTTAAAATACAATTTGCGTTATGAGGAAGATTTTATTTTTGGTTACATTATTAGTAATCATCATTTTGGGATTATCATCCTGTTCTAAGGATGAAGCTGTGATTGATATAAACCAGCTTGAAGGTGTATGGGGTTTGGTATCTGAGAATGAATATTATTATGATGAGGGGGGAAATCTCCTATAATGAAAACTACAATCCTTTTGAACCAACTTCCGACCGTGAAAAATCATAATTCAAAAAAATAGGCGACAATAGATATAAGACGACTGCTTATGAATATTATAGTGGTAACTGGCATCAAACGGATATTGAGAATTTTCCCCTAGCTAGATGGAAATAACATTATCCCAGAGGATATGCATGGGATTGATGTATCTGTAGTCAGAATTGTGGAAGTTTCATCTGATCAGTTTGTCATTGAAACCTCAGGACAAGATGAAAATGGTGAATTCTACGAGAAATATACATATCAGCGAATGACAGAATAAAAAAGACAAGCCACTCATTATCAATAAAACGAATTCTAATCATGACCGTCATTGATGTACACTCATCAGTGGCGGTTTTTTCATATATAAAGGCTGCAGATGGGTAGAAAATAAAATATTCACAGCTGCTTATATCTGCCAGAGAACTCATTAGTACTATAATCAAAGGGAGTCATCTGTTTGTCAATTATCTTGATTATAAATGATTTACAAATATTTTATAGTTCGGCGAAAACTTTGGTCGTTTCGTTCATTGGTTTGCGTAGTGAAGAAGTTGCTATTAAGCCAGTTGTAAATGTTATTTTGAAATCGGATGCTGAACAATTAGACGAGGTTGTTGTAACAGCAATGGGGATAAAGAGATCGGAAAAAGCATTAGGTTATTCTGCTACCTCTGTAAATGGAGAAAAGATTTCTGCCAGCCGTACTTCAGACGTAATGTCCAGCCTTGCTGGTAAAGTAGCCGGTGTACAGATTTCTGCTACATCTTCCGACCCAGGAGCTTCAAACTCAGTTATCATTCGTGGTGTCAGTTCACTGAGTGGTAGTAACCAGCCTTTGTATGTAGTCGATGGAGTACCTTTGGATAACTCTTCTGTATCTTCAAGCGATGGCTTGAACTCAGGATTCGACTTCGGTAACGGTGCCAATGCGGTGAATCCGGATGATGTGGAAAACATGACGATCTTGAAAGGTGCAGCCGCTACAGCTCTGTATGGTAGCCGTGCAGCAAACGGTGTCGTTATGATTACTACAAAAAGCGGTAAAAAAGGAAAAGGATTAGGCATCGAATATAACGGTGGTGTGCAGTGGTCATCTGTATTGCGTATGCCTGAAATGCAGAATGAGTTTGGTATGGGTTGGAGTGGAACACATACTGAAATAGAAAACGGTTCTTGGGGACCTCGTTTCGACGGTTCTATGCAGTTGTATGGTAATGTATACAACAATTCTCAGAAAATGAAACCTTATGTTGCTGTAAAAGACAACATGAAAGATTTCTTCGATACAGGCTTTAGATATAATAACAGCTTGTCTTTCAACGGAGCTACCGATAAGAGTACCTATTTTGTTTCGTTTTCTCAGATTAGTGATGATGGTATAATCCCTACCGATGCAGACTCATACAACAAGTATACATTCTCAGCCAGAGGTAGTCACAAAATAGGTAATCTGACTTTCAGTACCTCTCTGAACTATGCTTATCAGGACAATAAATTCGCTACAACCGGTCAGGGACTATCTATGGCCAATTCTTTGTGGCAGACTCCGCGTGACATCAATGTAGAAAGTCTGGCCGACTTGAACGATCCGTTCAATACTCCAGGATATTACTACACTCCTTACGGTGTAATGAACCCTTATTATATTCTGGAACATAACCTGAATACTTACAACTCAGAACGTTTCTATGGTAAATTCCAGTTGGATTACGATTTTCTGAAGTACTTCAAGTTTACCTACCGTATGGGTCTGGACTCTACAACCGGACAAACTGAATACGGAGCAGAAAACCTATACGCTTTGTATTATGAAGGTACTCCTAACGGTGAAGGTATGGGAGCAAGTAGCCCGTTTGCCGGACAATATGGTGAATATAGCATCATGACCAGTCGCCGTCGTGAAATCAATCAGGACTTCCTGTTGTCATTCGATATGCCGATCAATGATTTCCATGTAAATGCTTTGGTAGGTTTCAACGGAAACGAACGTAAATATTCTTATCAGAAATCGGGAGTAAACAATCTGACTATTCCCACATGGTTTAATCTGTCGAACTCTTCACAGACTCCTACCGTCACTCAATATAATGAACTTCGCCGTCTGATGGGTGTGTTCGGACAGTTCGAAGGTTCATGGAAAAACATGTTGTATTTGACTGTTACTGCCCGTAATGACTGGTCGTCTACATTGCCGAAGGGCAACCGTGATTTCTTCTATCCGGGAGTAACTGGTAGCTTCATTTTCAGTGAACTGCTGAACGATGAAATAAAAGACATCATTACTTTCGGTAAGGTACGTGCCAGCTGGGGTAAGACCGGTAACGATGCCGATGTATATATGTTAAGCCCTGTATATGGTTCTGCACAATATTCAATTCCGTTTGGTTATCTGAAATTCCCGTTGGGTGGAGTTAATTCTTATACATTAGGTAATATCTTGGGTAGCGCTAACCTGAGTCCAGAAATGACAACCGAATACGAATTCGGTTTGAATATGGCATTCTTCCACAATCGTCTGTCATTCGATGTTGCATACTACAACCGAAATTCAGACAAACAGATCATGTCATTAAGTATGGACCCTGCAACCGGATATGGTTCGCAAAACATCAACTTGGGTAAAATCAGTAACAAAGGTGTTGAATTGCTGGTTAGCGGTACTCCGATCCAGACAAAAGATTTCAGTTGGGATGTAACATTGAATTTCACAAAGAACTGGAGTAAGGTTGTCAGCCTGCCGGAAGAATTGGGTAATGAAAAAGTAATTTACGGACTGAATGGTAGTACAAGTATGTACGCCATTGTAGGACAACCTTTGGGTGTATTTAAGGCTGAAGCTGTAGAACGTGACCCTCAAGGTAGAATTGTAGCAGATGCTACCACAGGTTTACCTGTTGCTGCCGCTGAATTCGCTGCTTATGGCGATATGAACAACCGTTATCAGATGGGTGTTTCTACCACATTGACTTACAAAGGCGTTTCATTGAGTGCCGATTTTGATATCCGTCAGGGAGGTATTATGTATTCAAAGACTAAGAATACTCTTTACTTTACAGGTAACGCTATCCAGACAGCATACAATGACCGTAACACCTTCATCATTCCTAACTCTGTAAACAAAGTAACCAATGCCGACGGAAGCATCAGTTACGTAGAAAATACGACACCGGTTTCAAGTGCAGATATTTGTAACTATTACTATGATCCGATGGGTGGTATAGGTGGTGAAATCGACCTGATTGATAAGTCATACGTCAAACTGCGTTCTGTGGTATTGAGCTGGGATTTGCCGAAGAAATGGTTGGCCAAGACTCCGTTGCAAGGTGTACGTTTGTCTGCTTACGGAAACAACCTGTTCATCTGGACACCATCCAGCAACACATTTATCGATCCTGAAACTACTTCATTCGGTAACGACTTGTCAGGTAATTACGGTGAATATTCTTCAAACCCGACTTCACGTAATTTCGGTATCAACTTAAATGTGAAATTCTAATCATTAAAAAGAAACTTATTTATGAAAAAATTAGCATTATATACCTTATTGATGGCAAGCCTGTGTACAAGCTGTGACCTTGACATCAATGAAGATCCTAACTATCCAGGTAACGAGCAGATAACGCCGGACTTGATTTTCCCTTCTGTTGAAGCAGGTATTGCCGCAGCCGTAGGAGGTGAAATCCATAACTATGCAGGTTACTTTGCACAGTATTACGAACAGAATCCGGAACAGAGCCAATACATCGAAATCAGCCAGTACATGTTCAATGAATCTTCTCAGCTGATGGACTATTCATACCGCATTATTTATGCAGGTGCCCTGATGGATGCTCAGGAAGTACTGGATAAGAGTACAAATCCTGCCGACCGTTTCGCTACAACTGTATTGCGTGCTTATGTACTGCAAGTAATGGTCGACAATACCAACGAAGCCCCGTACAGCGAAGCCCTGAAAGGTAATTCTGTCAGCAACCCGAAATGGGATAACGGAGAAGATGTATACAAAGGTGTATTAGCAGAAATGGATGCAGCCGAAAGTGCGTTGACTGCCAATGCTACAATGGACAGCGAAGATTTGGTATTTAATCGTGATATGGCGCAGTGGAAAGGATTGGCTAACGCATTGCGTCTGCGTATGTATCTGCGCTTTATCGATGCAGGAGTAGATGCTGCTACCTATACAGAAAAAGTCAAGACACTTGTTCAGGAAAACAGTTTCTTTACTGGAGATGCTGCCTTTACCGGTTTTGCTGACGAAACATCCAAACGTAACCCTTGGTACGAAACAAATGCAGTGAATACAGCTGGTAACCAGTGTGCCGCATATCCTATCGTATCTTACTATCAGGCTAATAACGACCCACGTATTGCTTATGCTATTGATAAAAATAAAAAAGAAGGCAAATATTTGGGACAAATTCCAGGTGGTAGAACTAAGTCAGACGATAATAACGGTTCTGATACTTGGAAAAATGAAAATGTAAGTGCTATTAATTACCAGCATTCAGATGGAGGTGGAGCAACTCAGCCATTTTATATGTTTACTCAGGCCGAACTTCAATTCCTGATTGCAGAGGTCAGACTGCGCTTTATGAATGATGAGTCTGGTGCTCAGAGCGCTTACAACGCTGGAGTCACTGCCGACTTTAATGCACGTAGCATGGGCGGTCAGGAATCAGGAATCCTGGCATTGTGGAACAAAGCAACTTCAACAAGCGACAAACTGCATCTGGTATACATGCAGAAATGGGCTGCTCTGTTCTGTATGGACCATATGGAAGCATGGAGCGAAATACGTCGTACTGACTGTCCTAATCTGACAACAGTACCACAAGTTGATATCTTTAAAGGTGGATCAAGCTATGTTCCGGGTGATTTGATTGAGCCATGGATTAATGGTTTGGGAAGTGGACTTGTGAAACGTATGACATATCCTCTGAGTGCACGTATGTACAATGTAAATACTCCTAAGGCTGTGCCTGTAAGCACTCCTGTATGGTGGGATAAAAACTAATAATTTAAATGCCTTATGAAAATGAGAAAAATATTTTATTGCATACTCATGGGAGGGTTCTTCATGGGAACAGCTACTTCATGTGACGATTCTACAGAAGATCTTTCCAAAGTAACCTATTTTGCAGAACTCAACTTGAAAGGTGATGATTTTGTAAAACTGTCAGTGGGTGAAACTTATACAGAACCTGGATACGAAGCAACCGAAAACGGAGAAGATATCAGTGAGAGGGTAAAGGTCAGCGGTAGTGTAAATAGTACTACACCAGGATTTTATAACTTGGTATATTCCGTAGCCAATGTAGACGGTTTTTCAGTTTCAAAAAGCCGTCAGGTTATGGTAGTCGATCCTGATCATTTTGCAAGTGCATATCAGGGGGAATCACAGACAAGTACTCGTCACTATACAGGTGCTCCTATCTTGATTACAAAAAACTCAGACGGAACTTATCTTATTGATGACTTGTTGGGAGGTTTACAGTTCTACGGGCTGAACCCGGGATTTGAGCCTATGTACGATTTCCATGCAGAAGCCAAGGTGAAATTGAACGACGACAATACACTCAGCCTGCTTGAAGTCGGGAACTGGTATTTTGCCTCACAGCTTACATTAAGTCTGACAGAAGGAAAATATGATCCGGAAACAGGTGTCGTAACTATGACTGTAGATTACGGAGGAACTCCTCTTAGTGTTACATTAACCAAATAATTATTGAAACATTATGAAAAAATATATAACATTCTTATTTGCAGCTCTTTCAATAGTACTTACTTCATGCAATGATGATACGGAACCTGGAGGTACCTCTGTAGAAAAGATGGCTGGCGACTGGTGGGTTACTGCTACTGTCATCAGCAACGGCCAGGAAGTTGGTGATGTTGGAGTGGGACATTTCCGTATGTATACTTACAATACCGCAGCCAATGTTCCTACAGAAATGTGGTTGGAAGACGGAGCTAACTTCTGGGATTACAAAGTTAAGGTAAACGTAGACTACAACAACAGAACGTTTACTACCAACGATTTCATCGAAAATACTTCATACGACTGCAAGGTGAAAATCACCGACGGCAAAATACTGGAAGGTGCAGCTCTTACTCCAAGTGGAATGCCTGCCGACAGTATCGTTTACATGATACAATTCGATGATGATCCGGACGGACGGACTTTTAAAATTTCAGGATTCCGTCGTACAGGATTCCCAGCTGACGATTTCTAATTGCGACCTCAAAAGCAATAATATCAGCATTTGCAAAAAGAGAATGTGTATTTTCACATTCTCTTTTTTTATCCATTGATAAGGTACAAACGGGTAGAAAAAAAGCACTTTTACCTTGTCGAAAAGGCTTCTCCTGCGGATAACTTCTCACATATACAATCTTGACTATTTTTCTTATACCATTAATAATCAATATGTTATAATTAAAATTCAGTTCGGCGAAAACTTTGGTCGTTTCGTTCATTGGACTGGAGACACAGGAAGTAGCAATCAAACCGACTGTAAAAGTTACTTTATCCTCTGATTCACAAGCACTCGACGAAGTAATGGTAGTAGCCTACGGAACTGCTAAAAAATCATCGTTCACCGGTTCGGCAGGTACCATGAATGCAGATAAAATAGCCACTCGAAGTGTATCCAATATCACCAACGCCATGTCCGGACAAGTTGCCGGTGTACAGATGACCAGCGACAATGGTCAGCCGGGAGAATCAGCCAAGATACGTATCCGTGGTATCGGTTCCATGGCATCCAGCAACGATCCGCTCTATGTAGTCGACGGAGTTCCCTACGACGGAAACATCTCTTCTATCAATCCTTCGGATATTGAATCACTGACCGTGTTGAAAGATGCTGCTGCCAATGCTATTTATGGTGCTCGTGGTGCCAACGGTGTTGTATTGATAACTACCAAAAGCGGACAAAACGGCGAAGCTCGCGTTACTTTCGATGCTAAATGGGGATCAAACTCACGTGCTGTTCCTAATTATGATGTCATCAGCAGCCCGGGAGAATACTACGAAACCATGTTCAAGGCACTGTACAACTCAAAAGCCTATGCAGGTTCATCGGCAGCAGATGCTTATGCCTATGCAAACAACACGTTGTTCGACGCAAAGAACGGTGGTCTCGGCTACCAAGTATACACCGTACCTAAAGGAGAAAACCTTATCGGAACAAACTTTAAGCTGAACCCGAACGCTACTTTGGGATATTCCGACGGTACTTATTACTACACTCCAGATGACTGGTACGATGAAATCTTTGGAAGCAGTTTCCGTCAGGAATATAACGCCAGCGTATCTGGTAAATCTGATAAGATCAACTACTATGCCAGCGCAGGCTACCTGAACGATACCGGTTTGATTCAGAACTCAGCCTTCAAGCGTTACACAGGTAGAGGTAAGGTCGACTATCAGGCTAAGAAATGGTTGAAAATCGGAACCAACCTGGCTTATACCTATTCAGACTCTCAGGTACCCGATAATCAGACTTCCGACGACTGGGCATCAAGCGGTAACTTGTTCTTTATCGTCAACTCTATCGCACCTATCTACCCGATGTACGTACGTAACCCCGACGGTTCTATCAAAATCAATGCTACCACCGGACACAAAACATACGATGCTGGTTCTACGACCAACTTCTCACGCCCGTCGTTCACCGGAAATGCGGCACGCGATATCGAACTGAACCAATACCATACCTACACCGATGCCTTCTCTGGTAAATGGTATGCCAACATCACTCCGCTGGAAGGACTTACCCTTACAGCCAACATTGCAACGACACTCGAAAATACACGTTCGAACAACCTGTACAGTACGTTCGGAAGCGCAGCTTCAACCGACGGTGAGGTATATGTAGAAAGCACACGTACCTTCGGCGTGAATACACAGTATCTGGCAAGCTATGTACATACTTTCAACAATGTACACAACTTCGATATCATGGTCGGTTACGAACAATACAGACTGAAAGAACAAGTATTGTACGGCGATAACACCAATACCTACGATCCCAATATCGGCGAACTGGGCAACGCAGTTGGAACAGACAAGAAAATCACCAACTCTTATACAGACAACTATATGACGGAAGGTATTCTGAGCCGTGTACAGTACAACTACGACGGTAAATACTTCCTGAGTGCTTCTTATCGTCGTGACGCTTCTTCACGTTTCGCCCCCGAACATCGCTGGGGTAACTTCGGTAGTGTGGGCGGCGCATGGCTCATGACCAAAGAAAAATTCCTTGAAGATATCAGCTGGCTGAACATGTTGAAGTACAAGGCAAGCTGGGGTATACAAGGAAATGACCATCTGCTGATTCTTGTCAATGGAAAATATGTAAACAACTGGTATGCTTATAAAGACCAGTATACAGTTTCATACAGCAACGGACAATACTCTACGACTTTGGCCTACAAGGGAAATGAAGACCTGACTTGGGAAACATCCTACTCATTCAATACAGGTTTCGACTTCGAATTGTTCGGCAGCCGCTTGAACGGTACCGTAGAATATTTCAGCCGTATCACCAAAGACCTGCTATACAATCAGCCGACACCGGTTTCTTCCGGTATCAGTACAGGCTCTATCCCGACTAACATTGGTAGTATATCCAATAAAGGTATCGAACTCGATTTGACCGGTGTTATCTTCCGTACAAAAGATTTCGAATGGACAGCCAATCTGAACCTGACTCACTATAAGAACAAGATTACAGCCCTGTCACCCGAACTCGAAGCAGCCGGCGGACAGAAAGGTTCTTACTACATCTACCGCATCGGAGGTTCTCTGTACGAATCTTACGTGAAAGCATATGCAGGTGTTGACCCTAATACCGGTGAAGCACTGTATTATGTAGACCCCGACAACGGTGATTATTCAACGACAACCGAACATGGTGATGCCAAGCAATCCGATCAGGGCGATTTACTCCCCAAAGTATATGGTGGTTTCGGAACCTCATTGAACTATAAAGGACTCGATTTCAGCGTACAGCTTTCTTATCAGCTGGGCGGACGCTACTACGACGGAACCTATCAGTCATTTATGCACAATGGTGGTAGTGGTATGCAAGGCTACAACTGGTCGACCGATATCCGCGATGCATGGACTCCGGAAAACCGTTATACAGACGTTCCTCGTCTTGATGCCAGCGACCCCTGTTACCAGTTGGATTCAAGCCGTTTCCTGGTCAGCTCAAACTACCTGAGCCTGAATAACATCACCTTAGGTTACACCTTACCGAAAAGCTGGACCAAGAAACTACAGATCAACAACCTGCGTGTATATGTATCGGCCGACAACGTTGCTCTGCTTACAGCACGTAAAGGTCTTGATCCCCGTCAGAGTCTAGGTCTGGGAAGCTCAACATACGGAAGTGGTGCTGCAACCAGCAGTTCTTATTCTGCTATGCGTACCATCACCGGCGGTATCAACCTCACTTTTTAAACACTTCAAAAGAAACATAAATTATGAAACTATATAGCAAACTGTTTTTAGTGGCCATGGGATGTGCCACACTCAATAGCTGCTCCGACATGGATGACATAAACGGCGAAGGATTCCGTGTCACCAGCGAACAGATTGAGAGCACCAACGAACTCATTCCCTCGCGTGTAGAATCTAGCCTTGTAGGTATGTACCACTATATGGGAACCCAGTATGCCGGTGCCCCTACCAGCGGACGAGATGACGACTTCGGTTACCCTACTGCCTGCATCTCTCAAGATTTAAACGGTGCCGATATGGTCTGCGACAACAGCGGTTACAACTGGTTCAGCGTATCAAGCGATTATTCCGACCGTAACGAAACGTACGCCAACCCACAGCTCCGCTACAGCTATTTCTACAACCAGCTGAAACTTGCCAACGACATTCTTTCTTCTATCGACCCCAATACCGAAGACGATAAGTTGAAACAATACATCGGAGAGGCAAAAGCCGTACGTGCTTTCGACTATTTGTGTCTGGCCCCCTACTACCAGTTCAACTACCAGAGCAGCAAAGACCAACCTTGCGTACCGCTTATCACCGAAACGACTACAGATTTCAACAACAATCCGCGTGCAACGGTAGAACAGGTCTATACACAAATCCTGAACGACCTGAACGATGCCATCAGCAAGCTGGAAAATTACGACCGCAAAGGCGACAAGACACGTATCGACAAGCAAGTAGCCTACGGACTCCGCGCACGTGCCAACCTCTATATGGGCAACTGGGCAGAAGCAGCCAGCGATGCAGCCGAAGCCATGAAAGGCTATACCCCCTATAGTCGTGAGGAAGTATCAAAACCCGCTTTCTACAATATGGACGACCACAACTGGATGTGGGGCATCAGCATCACAGCAAACGATGTAACCCAAAACGGCGGCAACCCCTCGTGGCCGTCACACCTCGGTTCCTTCTCCGGCTCCTCATATGCAGCAGCAGTAGGTGTATACAAACGCATCAATACATTACTATACGATGAAATTCCGGCTACAGATATCCGCAAACAATGGTGGGTAGACAAAGACCTGCATTCCGACCTGCTGAACGGACTGACTTGGGGGGAAGCCAGCGGGCAAGACATAGCGACGTATACCATTACCGACGTAAAAATGGCATTCGTACCCTATACCAACGTTAAGTTCGGAATGAAAAGCGGTATCGGAAGCGCCACCAACGACTGCGACTGGTGCATCATGCGAGTAGAAGAAATGTTACTCATCGAAGCCGAAGGACTTGCCATGAGCAATCAGGAAGGACAGGCAAAAACCAAACTCGAGAACTTTGTCAAGACATACCGCGATCCGAGCTACACTTGCGCCGCCTCAACCAAAGAAGCCCTGCAAAACGAAATATGGAAACAGCGTCGTATTGAACTGTGGGGAGAAGGCTTTGCCATGGCCGACATCATGCGTCTGAACAAGCCTGTTGTTCGTTTCCACGGAACCGACAAAGGTAACTGGCCTGATGCCTTTTGCTTTAACATCGAAGCAAACGATCCCTATCTGCTCATGCGCATTCCGCAAAAAGAATCAAATAACAATGCAAGCATTGTCAACAACGCCGGTGGAAGCCAGCCCGCTTCATTGCAAAATCCGAATCTGAAAGACGGTGTAACCGATTAATCGTATAACTCTAAAACAAGACAAATATGAAAATATTAAATAAAACCCTCCTCGCCGGAATTCTTTTCGCATCCGCCCTCTTAAGCGGATGTAGCGACGACGAATATACCCCGGGAGAAGCCAGCAATGCCAACGGCATCAACGTCTATTTCGAATCCCCCGTCAGCGCAGAAGTTGCTTTGGGCCCAGATGATACCGCATTCACCATTACCGTAGGACGAAACCAGACCGACGGAGCCCTGTCAGTTCCCTTAAAAATGGCAAGCGTTTACGCCAATCTGTTCGAAATTCCCGCACAGGTAGACTTTGCACAAGGAGAAAGCAGCAAGACCCTTACCATAAAGGTAAGCAGCGACATGGCTATGTTCGAATCCTATCCCATGACCCTGACTATCGATCCGGCATATACCCAAGCATACACACAGTCCGACCTCTATCCCCGTCTGGAACTGAACGTTATCAAGGAAGACTACGTGCCCTATGCCGACGGCAAATTCAGCGATTACTTCATGAGTCCGGATCTGGATCCGATAGAAACCGATCAGGAAATGGAATACTCAGCTATCTTAGACATGTACCGTTTGAAAGCATGCTGGGGAACAGGTACTGGTAGCATCGTATTTGCATGGGATGGCAGCGACAAGGTTACCCTGCAATCTTCCTCCTTTGCCACCGGTATCAACGACGCAACCTACGGAGCTGTAACCGTTTCCCTTGCCGAAGACGCTACCTACGACGAAGCCAGCAAGACCTTTACTTTCCCACTGGAATTTCTGGTGAGCGAAGGAACCTTCGGCGTACTATACGAAAGCTATACCATAACTTCACAGAAATAACCTATCGGGAAAAACAATAAAAAAGAATGGCATATGAAGATGATAAACCATAATCACTTCATATGCCATCTTATTTTTGGGGGACATTTACTGAATATCCTATTCTAAAGATTTTATATACAAAATTTTATTGTATATCTTCACCCATTTATAGGCAAGTCATTTTTTATTAACTCCACCACATTTATCGGAGGGAGTATTATACTAGCTAATAAAGTTCCTTCTGATTTTGCATGGATGATACCACGTGCTGTACCGGTTACTATCGTAGCCATATAACGCAGAAAATCAATCGGTATTTTTTTTATATGTTTAAGTTCCAATGTTCCATCAGGGCTTATATCGAATGTACATTGTATTTCTGTAATCATTAATACATTCTCATCCTGCAAGTATTTAAAATTTGAAATGCACCGGATACTGTCCAGCCCTTCATTATATCCGAAAGAAAATGATGTCTGTACAGTTATATCTTTGCCGTTGACGAATTTTTCCGGAAATAATGCAAACTGGGTCGTTTTTATTCCACTAATTCTATATGGTATTGTTGTCATTTTATGCGGCATCTTCTATTATTTTATTTGGTAATGCAAATATTGGAGACATATACTCTTCAGAAACCACAATGGTATTCTTATAGGATTGTGTTTCATCCTGAATATATTCATCCACATCTGTAAAACGGAATTCCGGAATTTTTCCAATAGCTAATGACAATTGTATGAATTTACTTAGTTTATGGTCATAATCTCCTGACAATAGCTGAGTAATATATCCCTTAGAACAACCTAGATATTCGGCCAACTGAGTCTTATTGAAATTCTTTTCTTTCATAAAAGCCTCAATCTGGCGATATAATTCCATTTGGATTGATGCCGTCCAATACTCCGGACTTTTCAATAATTCTTTTCTGTCCATTTGATTATCCTTTTATCGAATCTATATATTCTTTCTTTATTCTCCTAAAAGTTGTTGTATCATTTTTCTGATTGGATTTCGTTCCGCCCAAAATTATAAGTTTGCCTTCATTTATTGCTATTCCATAAACCCTTAAATGCTTGCTTTTAAACTCAAACTCCCTATAACCTCCTTTGTCTTTATTATAGAAGTGAAATTTAGTTTTGGGCAAGGGCCTCAAATTGGCCACCTGATCCATATACGCATATATAGTTCTTAATTCTGACTTATACTCCGCTTCCATATCATTCTCGAACTCATCCATTTGGCAAGTACCATCTTTAATGAGTTTGTAGAATTTCTGTGTGCCTCTGACCGCGTCTATGTTTCTAATTTCAAAGTTAGACATAAAAGTTTAGTTATAACTAAAAAAACGGTTATTTTTTATATTTTTTATATACATATATCTATTTTACTCTTCACAACTACCTTTCATGCCTTATATTTCCAATCAGACATACACGACAATCCGTTATTTTGTATAAGATTATTCACAAAAATAAGTTTTATTCATTACATAATCAAATTTAGTATATAAAATGCAATCATCAATTATGTAATCTATATCCTCCATGATTTCGATTGTAATACCATCTATCATAAAAGAAAGAAAATTCCATCCTTTACATCATAAATTATTTTAACAATGCCTTACAACTGTCGGTCAACTAGGGAATATACAAATAAAAAAATCGCTGTGGCATCCCTTTCGGAAACAGCCACAGCGATTTTACATTATCTGAAATTCGCAATGATAGACAGTCAACTATCAAACTATCAATTACCACCACCAGTATGCTGACGGTTAGATGTCTGTACCTTGACAGTCACATCACCATACTGCTTCAGAGTAGCGTTACTACCCAATCCAGACATAGAAACAGTAGTAATAGTCTGAGAACCGGAAATTTCCAGTTTCGTACCGATAGGCAAAGTCACATTCAGCGGATAGCTGCGTGTTACGGTAGTAGAAGCAGCTGTATACATCTGAGCCAGTTTTTCGATTAACAAACCAGTCATCTTGTCACTAGCAGTAGTTTCTATTTCCGCACCCGCTTTAAACGAATACGAAGCCGATGCAACCGTCATGTCCTGAGATCCGTACAAGTTATCCCATACATTCTGCGTGAATGAAACAGCCTGCTGAGAATCACTTGTTGTGTAGTCTACATTAGCAAACACACCATATACGGCAAAGTCATTAGCCTCAACAACGATGTCATGACTTTCCACTCTCCAGTTAACAGCATTCCACTGACCGTTCTTGTACACCTTCACAGTTGCAGCGTCTGCCAGTGTCTGATCTACGGCAAAACTCAACTCTACCGGTTCCTTCAAGGTTGCACCTTCTACGTTACAAGCCAGTTCCGAACCAACCAACATCAGTTCAGTCTGTGCACGAGATGCACGCTGTTCAGCTTCAGAGATAGAATATACCGGTTTTACACTAACCACAACATTCTGACCAGCTTCTACACCAGCAACAGCATTAGCCGGCACCACAGCCGTAACCCCAACCTCAGCAATTTCGTTACCTTTCAGAGTTTCCGTATTAATACTACCACTTGTTTCCTCTGTAGTAGAAACCGTAATTTTCTCTTCCGTATCAGCAGCCAGCGAAATATTCCAGACATAACGCTGCATCACGTTAGAGTTTTCTACAGTTACAGCACTTGTAGCGCCAATCTTGCCATCAGCTTCTACCGAAACGGTATAACTACCCGGTTTTACATCCTCAAACAAGTACACACCATCACTGCCTGTCTTTACAGATTTAGCTTCGGTACCGTTTCCTTCCAGTGTAACATTCGCACCTACTATAACGTCACCGCTTTTATCCGAAACAATACCTCCGATGGTACTAGCTACAGATGCCACTGTAGGCGGCGTAACATTGCTGTAATCTGGGTCATCATTGCTACAAGCATTCAGACGCACCCGTTTATAATACCCACCATAATCGTTGTATACCGGCAGCAACACCTGTGCCGCCACCTGCCACTGCCGTCCCATGTTCCACTTCACACCCGGTGTCAGGTTCACCAGCAATTCATAAGGCTTACTAAATACAATATCTCGATAGTTCAAATCCACTCCCATGAAGATATCTACTTCACCAGACCGGACAGTAGGCTGCGCACTGCACTCCATGCCTAGAGGCAGAAGACAGAGCTACAACCATAAGCCTGCTTCTCAAAAGCTTACCCAAGTTATAGCTATATGCCCAATTCATAATTTGACAATGTACTCTGTACTAAATATCACCGGACAGCGGCTGTACTTCGATTTTCTTGCCTGAAAGTAAAAAACAAAGCACAGCCATCAGCCTATCCGGCTTCCAAAACCTTACCTATATACTATATCTTATTTTTAATAAGAATATATTCAAATAAAATCCTTAATATGCTGTTCCTCACTCAGGCGGCACACCAGCAGGCGGCCGTCTTTTTCTGCAACAATGTAACCGTTCAGCCCTTCCAGCACCACCTGCCTGTTTTCCGCCACATGCACCACACAGTTGTGGCAGTTATACAAGTCCACCTTGCTGTTGCCCACCGTCGCGTTGCCGTTTTCGTCCTGTGGCAATAACGTGTGCAGCGAGCCCCAGCTACCTAGGTCACTCCATCCGAACTCCGCCGGTAGCACATATATATCCTTCGCCTTCTCCATCACTGCATAGTCAATGGAAATCTTCTCGCAGGTAGGAAAGAGGCGTTTCAGTTCCTCTGCTTCCCTGTCCGTAAACAAGGCAGGCTCCAGCTCGTCCATCACTCCCGCAATTTGCGGCGCGTACCTGCGTAGAGCATTCGTAATCGTTTCCACATTCCACACAAATATCCCTGCGTTCCAGAAATAATTCCCCGCTGCCAGATACTTTTTTGCCGTTTCCACGTTCGGTTTCTCTTTGAACGCCTCCACCTTGCAGATGCCCTTCTCGTCAGCTTCACCCTGAGCCGCGATGTACCCGTAGCCCGTTTCCGGTCGAGTAGGCTTCATCCCCAAGGTCACAATAGCGTTCGAGTCCGCCGTTTTTTCCAATGCTAGCCGGATGCAGCGGGCAAACTCCGTCGTATCAATCACCAGTGCATCCGAGGGAGTCACCACGATGTTTGCCTGCGGAAACTCCTTCCGGATCTTCCAGCACGCATACGCGATACACGGTGCCGTATTTCTTGCTTCCGGTTCCGCCAAAATATGCTGTGCCGCTATCTGTGGTAACTGCTCCTTTACGATGTCTACATATTTTTCCGAGGTCACTACCCAGAAATTCTCTTTCGGGCAGATATCCTTGAAACGCTCCACCGTGAGCTGAATCAGAGATTTTCCTACCCCCATCACGTCGATGAACTGTTTAGGATATTGCGGGGTGCTCATAGGCCAGAAACGACTTCCTATGCCGCCTGCCATGATGACTACGTGAGTTTGCATAATGTTTATCAATATTTAATCTTGATGTTACATTGTATTTCTAAAAAGAGAATCCATCAGTCAGTTAGACTTTCTAATGAAACGATTGGAGTCTATGTTGCCAGGGTATGAAATAGACAATTAATACAAACTTTCATACTGTTCGGCTATATGTTTCCACATATACTCCCTTTTAGCTATATCTTTCATTACATTACCATCCAAATCGTTTCTTTCCAGTAACGCTTGTAACCCCTGCGGATTCTTCCAATAGTAAGCCTTTCCATACGTTGTTTCCCGATTATAGACAACATCGTAACACAAAATCGGTCGTCCGAAAAACATTGCTTCTACCAGCGAAGGATTTGTTCCTCCCGCACTATGTCCATGAATATACCAGGCACAGTTGGCGCGTAGTGCATATAGTCTATCCAAGTTATATTCTGAATTAATAAAATGAATATTCGCATATTTTTCGAACTCCGTTTTCAATCCCCTGCTATATTCACTCCGATCCCAGTTTCCAACAAAGACCAACTCTTTTCCAGCAGCGGCAAACGCTTCCAATATTGTCCGACTATTATTTTCCGGTTCTACCCTGCATACCGTTATGGCATAATTTCCGGCAGTTACTCCATATTCCTTTAAAACATTCTGCTGAAACTTATCGCTGACTTCACGCTGTACATGATCGCCGCCATACGCTATCACTACCGGATTCATCCGATAAGTCTGCTTCACATAATCCGCTATACCCTGATTGTCCGCAATAATTACATCCGCAAACTTTACCGCCATCCGTTCACTGTTTCGTAACACCCATTTGGCCATTTTTCCCCATTTCGCACGTCGGTGCTCCAGTCCATCAATGTTTACAATCAGTTTTTTTCGACAGAAAAGGCGGAAAATCGGTAAAAACATACACCCCGATGTTCCTAATACCACAACTGCATCAAAACCTTTTCCGATAACCTTCATCATCGACCACATATCGTATGGAATACTCTGCACCCCATTAGCTCTAAGCGGTACATATCGTAAAAAAGCCCCTTTATAGTTCTCAAGTCTTTCCGGCATATCTTTGCTACTGCAAAATACCGTATATTGAATATCGGGGCTACAATTATCTCCTATGATATTTTCAACCAACGTTTCAAAGCCACCATATCTGGCCGGTACGCCCTGTGTACCGATTATGGCTACCTTTTTCATCATAACAAGTCCTATGTTAATTTTTAATTATATTATAACCTTTATATTTACGATTGACGCAAATAGTTATCCTGCAAAATGTTTTTTCAGTTCAGAATAAAAATTCGAAGCTATAGACCGCCAATTATAGGTGGAATAGATTTGTTTTTGTATTTCGGATAGAAGTACTTTATCTTGTTGCTTCAAATTCTTTACAATTTGTTTTTTTAAATCATCCAAATTCATTGGATCAACCAAATTACCATTAAAGAACTTAAAATCTCCCATCGCTGTACGATTAGAGCAGACACAAGGTACCCCTGCACTCCCCGCTTCAATAGGAGGAATACCAAATCCCTCTGCTACTGCTGGGTAAACAAATAATGAAGCTGCTTTATACCACAATTTCAAGTCCGGGTATGACACTTGGTTATAAATATGAATATGAGATTTTACTTTTGCAGGTAACTGTTCATAATATGTATCAAACTCCGGGGTAGCTAAAGTTCTTCTACCAATAAAGACCAAGTCATAATTGTCTTGCCAAAGTCGTAGTTCGTTGTATGCCTTTAGCAAAGCAATTTGATTTTTTCTTGGCTCGATACGACTAACATAAAGAATATATTTCTCGAAACCGTAAGATTTTACAAAGTTTGTTGCTTCATTTTTATCGATTGTATAAAAGTCCTCTGATACAGCATTCGGAGTTACTCTAATCCTATTGATAGGAATATTGTAGTGCATGGCAATTTGCTTAGCCGAATAATTGGAAACTGTCAATAACAGATCAGCTCGTTTCGCTGACAGCTTAAAGAGGAAACCTTTAATAAGTCGATAAGAAAGTGGAAACATTTCAGGAAAATCCTTAAACAAAATATCATGAAGCGTTACTATATTCTTACAATTTTTTATTAGAGGAGATGTGTATTGATAATGTGCAACATCAATATCATATTTCTTAATTACAGCAGGAAATTCAAATAACAATCTATAGATTTTGTTTTTTGACCTCAATGTAATGTAATGAATATTTGCAGCTTCGCCAAATATCGTTCTTATTTTGTCCGTATTTTGAGCAACAAAATAAAAATCAATATCCGTTGCAATTTTTACTAATTCTCCATATAAACCTCTGATATAAGTATTAATACCTTCGGTCGTGTTGTAATCAAAAGAATGACAATCAGCTAATACTCTCATAATCTTTTTTTTAGAATTTTTATTTTTGAACAAATAAAATAAATTTCTGACATTAAAAAAATTCCCAAAAAATTCAGAATATACGCACAACAAATACTTACAATAAATATTAATACAATAGCTAAGAATTTACTACCTACTAAGTTAGTAATATAATTCGTATTGCATAGTGGATGATGGACAAGATATATTTGATAGCTCAATGTAGATATATATATGAGGAATTTAGGAACTCTTATTTTTTTGAATAATTTATATAATCCCACAATCATTGTCAAACCACTTATTCCAGCCATATAATAATAATCCAAATTTCCAATAACAAAAAAATGACGATTTATCAGATAATAAAAACAAGCATTCAGTAAAACTGTTACTATAAATATAATCCATATATTAATCCTATCAATCATATACAGAATATCAGTTGAATAAAGCATAGATATTCCAGAAAGAAAAAGAATAAGAAACATATATGCAGGAAAATGAATCATAGTGAATATTATCTGTCCTACTATACATACAACCAAAAGTTTTGTCAGAAATAATACTTTATTTTTCACATTTAATGAAACTGCAAAAAGTATATAACAAAATAGGATCATAGTAACAAACCATAAATGCCCACAATACGGAAGTTTAGCAAACCAACCAAGCATTAAATAATTTATTATAATCTGTTTAAAAGTACAAGCTATATCGAAAATACTTGCAATCAATAAAAATAAAGTCAAAAAGAGCCACAAATCAGGCCCCAATCTTAATAACCTTTTTCTTAAAAACATTTTTTCACATAGTCTACCATTTACTAACGTTCTTCTTGCATCAATACTTAACCCAATAAGCAAACTAGATAATATAAAAAAAACAATATTAAATGTTCCTCCAAGATATTGACCTAAAGAACTCATACTATCCATACCATAACAAATATGACAAGCAACAATGGATAGTATTGCTATTCCTCTGATTCCATCAAATTCTTTAAATTTGTTCATATACTGCTATCTTTAGATCCCAAAAGAATTAACTGCAAAGTTGGTGAAATACCAATTATTTTTTTTAGAGAAATACATAAGCTAATAATTATCAATACTATTACAGAAGCAAGAATTCCATTTAAAATCCATCCACCATTATTCATGATAAATTGGAAAGGAGACGAAAAAACAACAATTCCTCTTAAAAAAAAATAATGAAGAAAATAAATAGGAAGTGTACTTTGACCAATCATTAGAATAAATCGAGTAATGGAATTAGTTTGCTCAAATAAATTTCTGAATTTATAAAACAATGCACAAATTAAATATATACCTAAATACCCTTGTAAACACATATTAATCCGACTATTATTTAGATATAATAATGTCATTAAAACAATCGATATACCAAGAAGAAAATCATTTCTTAACAATCTAAAGAATAAATTTTGATACAACTTACTTATAATTCCTAAATAAAAAAATGGAATATACTTAATAACTTGATAGATCGACAACAATCGATATGTTTCCATACTATCCCACTTGTGCCCTATTGCAGTCATACCACTAAAAAAGAATATCAATAAAATATAAAATAAAAGTTTATGCCATCCATTAAATTTGCAACATAATTCTACTAAAATATAAAACAAATAGATTTCGAAAGTAACAAAAGTAAACCAATATCCAGATTTCATTTCATCAAAAAGAACCTGTGATGATATCTTCCCACTATATAAAGAATATAAGGCACACATTACCACAGAGGGTATTAAGAGAGTTTTACATCGCTTTATTATTTTTTTTACGCAATAATGAAAGGTCATCGTACCCTCATTATATGAGAAATAACCACTAATAAAAAAGAATGATGTTAAAAAAAACGGCATGTAGATTCGATTTAGTGGAGAATCTGTTGTTCCTGTATAAATTGCAATATGCCAATATACAACACAAAATATCATAAATGCTTTTATTGCGTCAAAGAAGACGATTCTTTCTTTCTCTTTCATAATATATAACTTCATTATATTACCAATAACAACCTCCTTCTACTAATTTTGCCCCAGAAGGTATTTCTCTTTCATTAGGACGAATCCAATCATCGTTTATAAATTTTGCATATTGGGGCTGATCTGTGAGCCAACGTTTCCCATAAATACCAAAAAGCATTTGTGTCCATCCTGCCAGATGTATCCCAACTTTATTAAGTCTTTTAGCATGTGCAGTTAATGGAAATCCATAAGCGCCACAACCAATAAGGGCAATATCAAAATCTTCTTTTTCCATTTCATCTTTCATGTAATTCAAAGCAGAAAACCAGTCGGTAAATCCACACGAATTGCCAGCTATAGATTGAACCGCCTGTATTACTCTGAGCGATTTGAATCGAGGAAGAACAAGAGGATTGGAGAATAGCGCTTCTCGTTTAGCATATTGAGATTCAATTGATTTAGCGAATGGATGAATAACTAGAACACGTTTATTTTCTAGTATTCGAGTCCATGGCTGTTTAAACATAAAAGGTGCATAATACCCGTCAAGATTAACTGTCGAGCAATGTGAAATACGTTTCAAAATATATCTTTCACACCATGCATAGGATGCCAATGTATCAATAACATCTATATCTTTCAGCATCAACTCACAAAACTTATCACCTATGGACTCCTTCGCTGGAAAAACTCCAGCATTATTATTTAATCTTAATATTTCTTTTTCATAAAATAAAGGAACTGGATACCCTCTTAAAAATTTAGCATAATCGTCAAATGTCCATTTGTCTCTCTTTAAATAAGATACGATACATCCTAATTCAACAGTTCCTAACTTGCCTAATGCATACCCTTTATCATTTGATAGAGCATTTGCTATTTGTTGATAAATATACTTATTTGCATCATCGTCAAAATATTGGACTCTTGAATTATCAATACCTCTATTTTTTGGGTAGCCAATTAGGCGAGTGATGGCTTCTCGAGCCACTTTTAACATTAATTCTTTAGCTTTCATAATTCTTCTTTTTTGAAGCCAATAGTTGGTCATAGAGATTGTTTAAGAATAATTCTCGTTCAGTCCATGTGTATTTTTTAGCACATTCCAATGTTCCTTCTGCCAATTGGCGAAAACGTTCAGGATGTTCTAAAAGATTGTCAATTTCTTTCGCTACTGCTAAAACACAGTCTTCATAATGTTTTGCAATGGGAATACGAATTCCACAACGTTCACACAAAGTGTCATGCATACCGCAATGATCAAAGCTCATTGTTGGGACTCCATAGCTCATTGCTTCCCATATAGTTGTAGGATTTCCCTCGCTTACACTTGTGATGACATGTAAATGAGCAGAATTAAAAACCTTAACGGCTTGCTCTCTTGGTAACTGACCATACCAAGTAATCATTTCGTTTAAGTTGTTTTCTTTCGCATATTTCATAAGCATATCTTTAAGAGGTCCACCTCCTACAATATCAACCTGAATCATATCCTTATGGTGAACATGTGTCAATGCTTCTAAAAATATACCAACTGATTTTCTTGCATCCAAAGTTCCTACGACAATTAATTTATATTTTGTGGGATTCTCAAACTTAGTGAGATTTAATCTAATTTCCCCTGTAATACAATTTTCAGGAATACAGATACTATCTTTATGATGAACTTTTTTAAATTTATATTGATTTTCGGAAGTAGCTGTAAGCAATATATCCGTGTGCTTCAATGCTTTTCTTAATCGAATTTTAGTATAAAACTGTATCGTATTGGCAATACTTCTAAATGTTTGTTTTAATTTACCTAACAGGGGCATACGCTTCATTAGTTGACGTGGAGCATTGTTTGCGCCACTGACTGGCCCCCAAATATATGGCAATCCCAATTTCCATAAATATCCAGGTTCCCGATAACCAATCATTCCAACATAATGAATAATGTCATAGTTGTTTTCTTTAATTAATTCTTTAGCCTTTTTATAAGCTAGCTTTTGCCATACTTGATACGCATAATAAAAGGTATAGACAAATACATCATGTCTATTAGGCCAATTCAATATATTTGCCCATTTATTGGGATAAATTGGAATTAGTTGAACTCCAGGAATTGGATATTTTTGGATGTAATTTTCCATTTCTTCGCAGTTCCCCATATGTGCTCCAGAAATACCATATAAAACAGTCAAATCATTCTTTTTTGACATATTTATTACATAGTTCCAAGCAACAGAAAATTCAGATCCTTTATATGGAGATAGCATATAAGCTAAAACTAATATCTTTTTTCGAGATTGCATACTTTTTGTGAAACTTAACCTATTTAATCCTAAAAATGAAATATAACGTTTTAAAGAGTTTATATTTTAAGTAGCAACATACGAGTTCGTTGTTTTATTACTCCCGAGAGAAATAATGGATATACTCTTTTAATATAGTTTTTTGTGACACATATGAGTAAAAATAAGCGTAATTTCCACTTTCATGTGATAATAATGCGGCAAACTCAAAACAACTCATAATACAAAATTCGGTATAAAATGGAAGTGCTTCTTTACTTGTATTTTTGTATAAAGCATTCCAATATATACCCGTTCTTAAGGCGCATCCAATTTATTTTTTAAGAAATAAAACTAATTTATAAGCCTTAAATTTCTCTGATATTGTCCAATTTGTTGTTACGAATATTGTAAGGCGTATAAGACACAGCATAATTCGGTTAAAGTAATAATCTAAGCCGTGAAAGTTTTTTCTCAGATAGTAGTTATAACTTGTTTGTGCCATCACAAATCTTTTTAGAGAAAGTCCATTATTTTCAAAACTTCCACCTTCTAAATGAATGATGCGAGGCCCTGGAATAACTTTTCTTGACATACCACGCTGTGACATGCGATATTGTAAATCTGTTTCCTCATAATACATGAATATATTTTTATCAAATCCATCCATTTCATCAAATAAACGTTTCTCTATAAATAAATCAGCACCAGTTATATAATCTACATTTTTTTCAGTAGTAGTGTCTTTTTCAGTTGGAAGTTTATATTTCCCCCATAGATAACAAATTTCATTTTTAGCACATGGAAAAAATCCAAAAGAATTATTAGGCATTTTATTCTTGTCCAATAGCCAACTTCCCAACGCACCAATTCTTTCTTGTTGATGACCTTCTGCATAATCAAAAAATAAACAGATAGCATTGTTGAGCAAAAGTGTGTCGGAATTTAGAAGAAACACGTACTTTCCTGTGGCATATTTTGCACCCAAGTTATTTGCTCTTCCAAAACCGATATTATCTCCACTATTAATCCATTTTACATCAGGATAACGTTCTTTGATATAATTTTCCGAACCATCAGTGGAAGCATTGTCAACTACAATTACTTCAAATATCACATTCTTTGTTTTTTCAAATATTGTTGCCAAGCAATCAGCTAATAACTGCTTAGTGTTATAGTTCACTATGATTATCGAGACATCCATTTTCTTTTTTTATTTGAAAATAACGAACAGCTGTGAATATATACATTTGTGACCAAATGTGGTATTCATTCCCAAGGGAAGCTAATGACAATACCATAAATAATATAGTTTCAATACTCCAAATTTTTCTTATAGCACAAGTATATATCAAAACCAAAGAAAATATTAAGCCTATTAAACCATATTGATCTACTATTGGCACTTTTAGATCAAGATTTAGCCAACTGTTTTGAGATTCTGTTTTACTAATAGTTCCATTTCCAATCCACGATTCAGCTTTGGCTAAATCTATAGTAAATGTGTTGAGTAGAGGTATTACCCTCGTACCAGCGCTTACATCTTCTTTATTAATTAATTTAACATTTCCTGTCGCCGTTACATTAATTGTTTTTATTACTCTTTCAAATTGTTCGTTACCACTATATTGAAGCATGAAAAAAATTCCAATTAAAATAGGTATTGCGTATAAAAATTGTCTCCAATGTATAAAATATAAACACAATATACCAAAACCAATCCAACCTGTGCCACTACCCATCATAAAAATTATCCATAGAAAACAGATAGTAATCCATTTATTTTGTTTGTTAAAAAGTTTTTTTAGAGAAATTTTAGTTCCTTCTTCAACTTCCAAACAGCGTATATACCCAAACATTATTGTTATAATGATTTTTGCTGAGTGACTAGGCTCACATGCTAATATTGGTAGTCGATTCCATTTGTAGTAGGCCTTTCCTGTATAATCAACTAAATTAATAATAGAAAAATTTCGTACCCCAATTAATATAGATATTTGCTGAAGTATAAGAATAATGCAATAGACATATATAATATAGGATAATATCTTTCTGAATTGACGAAGAGAAAATGTATCCAAGTAAATCAAGTTGTAGTATACTATGTATGCTATCAAAAACATTCCTAAATATGCAATTGTATTGAATCTAACATATTCATGAAGTAATGCTAAGCAAAGGCATGTGATCCAATAGAAAATAGAACACCAAACCGCTTTTGAAATGTATGGAACTCTCCAAAAGAATACAAAGATACAAAAAGTCATTACACTTACTTTTACTGGAGATGTTCCAAAGCCTTCTAATGCAACGAATTGTGTATTCATTATGATAAGAAGTAATAAAACAAAGCGTTGATTAAATGTTAAACTTTTAATTTGATGAACAATTTGATACATTATATATGTCATTGAAATGATATTTTAAGAGAGTGGAATGTTATGTTCGTCTGTCATGATAATTAATATCCAATTTTAACGTATCTTATAAGGAAAACTGCTTTTTAGCGATTTTATGTTAAGAAAAAGCAAACACAATCATTAATATTTATCAATACTAAAATCAATTATCATAGGCAGAAAATTCTCATAATTCTTTCTACCTTTGATATTTTCCCCAAAAAATTTCTTCAAATATTCCAATACGAACAGCTTATTCATACTACATGCTGACAGCAGCGCATGATAGTCCGCTAAAACATTTACCATAAGGCTATTTACAAAGAATAGCGAGTTTTTACGTTCACTTGCCCAAGAATGAATGAAACGTTCTATTATCGAATTATCGATATCATAGCGACCATCGTTCAAATAAGGAAAAATTTTCAATTAAACATGACAATAAAAATCTCATCCTTCTGTAAAGCTCGTTTAAAGCGCTGGTAAATAATGGACAGCACTCGGTCATATTTACAGTGTATATCATGAAAATTACGCAAATAGTAGAACCTATTTATTCTTGTAATATTAAGCATACTCCTTCCAGTTTCTCTATCAGATTATTCAAATTCTGGTAGGTTAAGTTGCGTTGCTGTATTCTCATTCCATTTGTCATCCAGATATCTATCATAATTTTTACAGCCTGGATTACATACTGAAATAGGAAAAATACACTTTCTTTCATAGGATTGCCTTCCGCTCCTAGCTGTTCTTCGACCTTACGAGTACGATTTGATGTCTTATATCCTTCTACCATTTATGAACGAAATTGTAGGGTACCTTGTTTTTCAAACAGAAATCCTAGGGACTCACCTTGTGGCATTGCTTCTGCCTTGTAGCGGATGAAAAGCCTTTCAAAATCACAACTGCTGTACATACTTTTAATATTTTTGTCATAGCAGCGAAGGTCATATTTTTATTCTTTAAGGCAATACGTCAAAATTGGATGCTTACCCTCATATAAATTGAGCTGAATTCAACTTGCAAATGCAACAGAATTCTGATTAATAATTTGTTTAA